>Ga0134124_10000253_pt1 | contig 47470 bp, 49 predicted proteins | sample KB304_FD_96880 | JGI IMG/M metagenome (GOLD analysis project Ga0134124, IMG submission 96880) | Terrestrial soil microbial communities without Nitrogen fertilizer from Kellogg Biological Station, Michigan, USA - KB3-0-4 | ecosystem: Environmental > Terrestrial > Soil > Unclassified ...
CATTGGCGCTCAGTGGCTGTTCTTCGCTCTCCAATGCCCAAGCCGAGGCCGACGTCTACAACATCGTGGCGCCGGCGCATCACGACTACGTCGAGCACGACATCACCATGCCGACCGACGCCAAGATGCGCCGCTACGAGCTGCTCGACGCGTGGAGGAAGCGCATCGTCGCGAATGGCGGGGTGGTCAAGTGAGCGCTGGCCAGATCGGGGCGACGGTCGCGGAAGCGGTCGACGCCATTCTCGCCACAGCGACCGACATCCCACCCGAGGATCGCGAGCAGCTTGCACGCCTCGGCGCTGATGCGGCGGTGCTGGCTACACGAAAAGCGTTCGGCGCGCCCGGTGTAGACGCCGAGCTCGAAATCGTGCGGACGTCGGTCGAGCAACTGGCAGTAGCACACGCTTCCAAGGTAGCGCAGCAGGCACTCGCCGGATTCATCAAAATCCTGCTCGTTGCCTTGACCTTCGCGTGACCGATCCGCAACCACCGCAGCCTCCTCCCACGCTGATGTGGTGGATCGCGTTCATCAAGGAGATTGGTTTCCCCAGCACCATGGCGTTCATACTTCTTTACGCCCTGCTGGTTCGATTCCCGGAGACCTTCCGCCAGATCGCTGAGTCTGGTAACGAGAGAATCCTGCAGACGGTATTGCAGAATCGCGGCGACATTCTTCGCGATCAGCAGATGACACAAGACTTCCAGAACCTGGCGCTCGAGAACCACAAGAAGACGCAGATGATGCTCGAGCAGGTTCTGGCCGAGCTCAGGAAGCGCTGAGCACTTCCTCGAGCCGTTCGGCGAGCGCGCCGATCGGGTGCCAACGGGTCTCCCCGCACGCGAGCGACGTGAGTTCCATATCGAGGGGCTGCGCGTCCAAGATCGTCACGTTCTCCCCGCGCTTCCAGACGATCAGCCCGAACCCGCCGGCCTTTGCGACCTCTCTGAGGTGCTGCATCTGGTGGGTCTTGACGCCGAAGTCCCCGCTGTCCTTCCACAGCGGCAGGCTCTTGCGCTCCTCGCCGCACTGCTTCGCCTCAATGGCGATGTGCGCCCCGTGGTTGTTGAAGCCGAAGAAGTCGCAGCCACCTCGATCGACGTAGGACATGGTCTTCGTTGCCACGCCTGCCCCGCAGTTAGAACACCGGGAACTGCTGTCTTGGAGGATTTTGTCGATTGGCCATTTGAACAGCCTTGCCACCTGTCGGGCTGCGAGCCGCTGCGAGATGCTTAGGATCAGGTTTTCGAGCTCCCTTCCGCGCAGCGCATGACTGGAGGAGGTTGGTGGCCTCGATGAGGTATTTGCTCTGGAGGAGCTGGAGGCTCGAGGGGTCTTTCGTGGCATTGGCCTGCTCTGTGAATCGAAGGAAGGACTTGTCGAGCGCTTCGTTGAACTCACCGTCGCACAAGTCAATCCCGCCATGGATTACTTGGTAGAGAGATTCGATCCTCTTGGATACCGATTCAACCGCCAGCTTGATGCGGAGTGTCTGACTCATAGGGGAATAGCTCGTCTAGGTTCGGCTTCTGTTGATCGGGCACACCCACGCTGCGATCCTTCCACATTAGAAGGCGATCGCGTCTTTCCTTGTAGTTCTCCGGCTCTTCATCGCCCATTGCCGAGATTGCGCGCAGTAGCCGATTGGCCGGCCTGGTCAGCCGCATGGACAGTAGCCTGTCGCCGTGCTTACGCCTGGACAATGCGCCACAAGCAAACATGCGATACTGCCATTCTTGGACCTGGCGTTGATCCAGATTCAAGAACGTCATCAGCTCGCTTTGATTGAACTCGCCGAGCAGGTTGCGCAGCACGTTGCTGGCGAGCCCGGCGTCCGGCACGTTCTTGATGAGCATCCACTCGACCTCGAACGGATTGGCGAGGCGCGCCTTGTCGGAGCTGCGCAGCGAGAACTCGCCGTAGCCAGAGATAGTGAACAGCTTCTCGAGCACCGAGACCGCGAGCTGCACATGGCAACGTCGGACCAGGCACTGCATAGGATGACCCGTTGGGTGCGAATAGCACAGGTTCGCGATCGCGATGGCGCAGCGCAGGATCGAGCGCACCTTGTCGGGGCCGGTGAACAACGGGAGCTCGGGGCTGTAGACCGCGAGCCATGCCTGACAGGTGTCGACCGCGAGCGAGATGGCATCCGGCTCGAACGTGATCGAGTCCGCTTCCATGTCCCACGCGCGCCGCAGCAGAGCCGTGCACAGCTCCCCTGTGAATCGCGGCGTCATTGGATCGGGCTGTCCGACTCGGTTCGCCTCCTCGGCGATCGCGTCTGTGATCGTGTAGAGGAAGTCCGTCCTGCTGATGCACTCGTTGCGCCGGTAGAGCTCGAACATCTGCTCGCACGGGTAGCTCATCGACTCGAAGCCGCCGACGCCGACCGGATTGGCGATCGTGAGCAGACGCACGGCCGCCTTGTATTGCACGCTACTCGCCTTCTGGATGTGGAGCACGCCTTGATCGCGCACCTCCTGCAAGAGCTCCATGGGCGACGTCCAGTTGCGCTCGTCCATCATCAGGTGATACTCGTCCAAGGCGAGCATCTTGCCGTGGCTCTGCGGGATGAGTCCTGGTTTGCTGCGCCACATGCCGCTCTTCGTGCGCATCTGCATCGCGAGCAGCCCAGCCACAGTGAACGACGACTGCGTGCTCCGAATCGTAGGGAGCCCGTCGTAGTGCTCGATCAGCCGGCGCGCGACCTGGCTCTTCCCCGAGCGGGTGATCCCCACGATGCACGCGTCGACCCAGCCCCGCTGCACGGCGCCATCGTAGTTGAACCAGAGTGCACTGTGCGCCACCAGATCGAAGCACAGGTGCAGCATGTCGGAGCCGAAGATGCGCGTCACGTTGCCGGCGAGGTCGAGGTAGCGCGCCGAGAAGTAGCGCTCCACCTTGTCCATGGTCTCCGCGTTCCACGGACACAGCTCCTTCAGTCGTTCGTCATAGAGCTCGATCTTGAATACCGCGCGCTCGACCAAACGCACTTCGTCGGCCATCACCGAGACCGTCTGTTGCCCGTCTTTGGGCAGGAAGCTGGTTCCCTTGATGACCATCTCATTGGAGATGTCCGGCGGGTCCTTACTGAAGATCGGGATATCGACTGGCGTATGGTTCTGCGACTCCTCTGTCACTGTCCATTGGAGCATGCCGGTGCCTTCCGCGCTGTGCTTGATGACGGCCTGCGTGCATTGACCAGGCTTGCCCATGACCTGCTTCATGATGACGTCGTTCGGCTTGCTGCTACCGAACACCTGGGCCTGCAGCTCCTTGTCCTCCTTCCAGTCGATCACGCCCGAGCCGTAGTAGCTGGGCACGCGGCACTTGCTGCAGAATCCGTGCTGCCCCAGCGGGCAGTCAATGAAGGTCTGCTCGGGGAACCACACCGCGGACTCCATCGACGAGCTGCAGCGGCCGCGGAGCTCGACGTCCTTCTCGGGCGGGAGCTCGCGCTTCTCCTCGCCGTCCTCGTCCTTCTTCGAGACCAGCGGCAGATACACCTTGGCCCGGCTCGGGTTCGCCTCCTCGAGCGGGGTCGCCTTGAGCACGTCCAGGTTCGGGAGACGACCCGCTGTCCACGCGTCGCGCAGGTCGCCGCCCCAATTCTCGCGCGGGTCGATCGGCACCGTGAGGATCCGCACCTTGCACTCGGCCAAAACGGCGAGGATGCGCGCGACCTTCTCGAGCAGGTTCTTGCGCCGCGTGAGCATGTCGGTGCGCTTCTTCTCGTCCGGCGCCCACTCGACGCCCGGCCCCTGCCAGACGTCGTTGTCGTAGCAGATGTCCCACTCGCGCTTCTTCGCCCACTCAGGGAGCTGCGCGTAGACCAGGGGGCTGTTGGCCCCTCCCGTCCACGAGTAGGCGTCCACGTCGAGCTTGACCCGCAGGATCAGGGCGTCCCACTCGCCCTCACACAGGACCAGCCGGCGGCCTTCCCGGGGCAGGATGTGCGCCGGCCAGAGGTAGTTCGGCGGCGAGCCCTTGCCGCCCATCCAGCACCACTTCGCCCCCGAGACCCAGGGCCCCTTCCACGCGTGGTAGGTGGGCGCGAGCCCGCCGTCCATGCGCATGTGCGGGAAGACGAGCAGGTTGCTCTTGTAGCCCAGGAAGAACGGCAACAGCTCCTTCTGCGAGAAGCCCCGTCGCTCCAGCTCGGCGCGGAACTGCGCGGCCAACGGGTCCTCCCACAGGGCGAGGCAGGCGAGCTCGAGCTCCTGGGCGTCGAGGGCTAGCTTGGGCTTGCCCTTGCCGCGGGTCGGCTTCTCGATCGACAGCTTCTGGGCCAGAAGGTCGACCGCCTCCTGCCACTGCTGCATGTTGTTCAGGTGGGCGACCCAATCGAACAACGGCTTGCCGAACCCGCATTTGAAGCACTTCAGAAATGCGGAATGGATCTCGACAGATCCGGCTCCCTTTTCGTCATCGCAGAACGGGCACTTGACGCTGAGGTGATCTACCCCACCTCCCTGCTTGATTACGATGCCGAGTGCTTCTAGATTCGGCTTGAGGTTCGAGACGAACGCGTTTCGGACGCGGCTATAGAAGTCCATTGGCAGTCCTCGGCGCCCCGGCGGTGACAACGACCGGGGCGCTTCTTTGTTGGTGGCCTACTCAAGTAGCGTTCACCGCTACTCCTCCCGCTGCAGATTCTCGTCCTGCTGGCCAACATCAAGTCGGTTTGCGTCCCAGGCATCGGCGAGCTTCTGGTAGAGCGCCTTGGCGGCGTCTCGGTAGGGTTGGGGGAAGACCTCACTCCTATCCCAGCCGATCGTCATTTTGAAGTAGGAGGCCTTCTTGCCGCTCCCGCCCTTGAGCTCCTTGGTGTCCAGGGCGACGTTCACCACCACGGGGTGGTGCCAGAAGTTCCGGTCGGCCATGGCGACGTCGGAGAGGAAGTCGGCTCCGGCCTTGAAACTGGTCCTCGAGAAGCGGAGCACGTAGGGTCCGAACTGCGTCAGGAAGACGTAGTTGTTAGAGAGGGAGCACGGCGGGGATTGCCCGGCCGGTGTCTTGCCGTTCTCGTCCTTGGGCCATTCCTTGTGTTGGCAGGAGGCGCAATCCCCGTAATGCGAGCCCTGGATTGCTTGCGGAGCAATGCAGCGCTCGAGACCGGCGGTTTCAAGCCGGCTGTCCTGAGGGAACAGCGCTCGGCTCTTGCTGTGGAAGATAATCATTCCACGGATTGGCGGCTCGAGGCACTCCTTCCTATTGGTCAGGTAGAAGAGGCCTGGCCGTAGCCCGTCTTTGACCACCTCATCGGAAATGCCCTGCAGCACCTTGATGCGGGGCACGATGATGTCACCGAGCTCGACGTTCTTTCGCGAGACGACCTCTTCGTCTCGGAACGGTTCGATCTCGGCGCTTTGGCCGCCGACGCTTGGTAGCAGGTCGACGCCGCGGAACGGTTTTGGGGTCCAGACGGTGGGGGTGTTTTCACTCATTGTCGTCTTCCTTGTATGGATCGATTTCGGTTTTCGCGTTCACCATTCTCATGGCTCCTTTCAGCATTTGAATGATTGCATTGAACGCATAGACGTGCAGCTCTTCTGACAAATCATCAACCACAGCGTTGATGGCCTGCTCGCCGAGCTCAGCGATCCTCTTTAGCTGAACCTCAGTCGGAGTCTTCATCGTCTTCTTTCCAGCCTCTCACGCTGATTGTTGGGGTTGTGTCCAGGTTCAGGAACTGCGGAACTCCAGTCTCCGACTCGGGCAACGGGGCCTTACCCTCGTTCTCGAATACGGTCTTTAGGTATTCGGTGAGCCGCTTGGTCTTGAGCGATGGCTCCCAATACTGCTCGGGATCCTGGCCGCGCGTCTCGAGCCAGCTCAGCACCTTCTCGGCAATGTCCTTGCTTTTGCGATACCAGAAGGCCGGGCGCAGGCTGTATTGCCGCCCTTCATCGTCCGTCGTGTTACGCAGACCCTGGTCGACCAAGTGCTCGGCGAGCTTCTTCTCGGCGGCCTTGAAGCGCTCCTGCGCCTGCTTGAACTCGAAGTTAGCGGCGTCCTTGCGGATGCGGGCCTCACGATACTCAGCTAGGACTTCTTTCATTGTGGTTGATCGTTGTTGTTGGCTTGAGCGAGAAGAATGTTGAACGTGCGCACAGCAAGTTTCAGGAACAGCTTGATTTGTCTCCGATCCATAGACCCGGCTTGCATGATCTGATTAGCGCCTCGGGTCAGAGCGATTAGAGCTATTTCAATCACGGGCTCACCTTCCATTTCTCGCTTAAGCGCTTGGAATCGCGGATCGTTCTGAGTCATTTCCGAGTAGTCGCTCACAGCCCAAGCTCCAAGCACATCCCCTCGAACCTGAGCCCCGCCTGCGCGCGCTCTTCGACCGGGATTGCGTTACTGGTCCTGCTTCCCTCGTGATGCGCCCATGCCGTAGGTGCGATGAGAAACGGTAATGGGTCGCTCAGCTTCTGCCAGATGCGCGCCGTCAGGTTGTCCTCATACCACGCGCGGCCCAGCCGCTCAGCAAAGAGCTGACGCCGATTCTCGACCTTGCCCAGCTTGCGCCACGCGATCATCACCATGACCATGGGCATCAGCCAACAGATGGCGGGCACGAACGCGGCACGACGGGGACTCTCGAACCGAGGACCCGTTGCCGCCTGCTCGGGGCAACTGGTGTAGTCAGTCGTAGGGCACACGACCAAATGCTCCTGGCGATGCTTCCACAGCTCGTCGATGCACTTCTGCGGCATGTGCATGTCGTCATTGATGCACAGCACGTAGTCAGGAACGCTGTGTTGGAGGAGCAGATCGTGCAGCGCGCAGTTCATGCCGTAGGCGAACCCGAGCGGCTCATCCTGCAGGTTGTGGGTGAGACTGGCCGAGATGCCGCACAGCGCGAAGCCGCCGACTAGAGTCGTCGCCCATTCGTCGAGCGAATCCATGCGGCGCTTGTCGTCGTTGGGGTCGACGACGCTGCTGGTGATGATGCCGAGGTTCATAGCCATTCTTGGATAGGTCGCCACCCCGCCTTGATCCGAGCCGCTGCCACCTCCTCCGCGCTCGGCAGCCGCTTCATTATGAAGATCCCTTCGTGATTGCAGATGTCTGGGTGGATCTTGCGGAGCAGCGCCTGCACTTTGTAGGACCAGACCCCCTTCATGCCTTTCTGAACTGTGATGACTGAGCAGCCGAGCCGCTTGCAGAAGTCCTCGAGATTCTTGCAGTCGTTCGTTGCCATCATGGCCCGAACCTGCTCTTCGCGGAAATCAGCCCATGGCGTTGGCTTCGCTCCCAATGGAAGAACCTGCTGAACGGCGCCAATAGGCCTGATGCGATCCAGGGTGCCGTTCTCGAGATTCTTGTTCAACTGTTGGACCGCGTCAACCAGACGCTCTAAGACGGTTACCAGCTCTATCATGGCCCAGGCGCCTCCTTAGCACTAGCTTCGTATATCAAATGCCTATACTTATCCTTATCAAACCCACGCGGCATCCGCAGATTATCAATAGGGACGAGGGTAAGTTTTTGTCCGGTGTGAAACGCCACCCCGTCTTTCAAGCACCTGTCAATGTGCTCGCGGCTCTGGTTGTTCAGCTCCTGATGTGAGTTGCAATCAATTTTCTTCAGAATACGATCAGGGCCGCCTAGAAAGCTCATGTGCCACGCCACCTCGGGAGCAACGGGGATCGAGTGACGAATGACTCGAAGTTGATCTGGGCTGTGTGACCTAAGCCACCCGACAGTAGCCGCCATCGGAGAAAGCTGCCTCTCGTGGTTAATGGCGTTCACATAATAGTAAGTGAACCTAGCCTGGAAAACGACAGGAAGCTTCTTGTCGATGAGCGCTCTAATGCCTTCTTCTGACACTATCTCGTCAGCATCGCAGACGGTAGCGATGTCGCCATCTTCAGCTCCGAGTCTATTAAGGCCGTCCATTATTGCATTGCGCTGATGGCGCTCCCGATCCCATGGGTCTTGACTGCTTGGCATACCGTATTGCACATGACAAATGCCAGGTATCGGCCCGCGAATCGGCTTTGGCTTGCCGCTGAATGTCGTCTCTGATTCGACCATGACGAACCCATCGACGACGCCGCCTAGCTCTGCCAGTCGCATCTCGAGGCACTCCACCTCGTTCATGTAGAGGAAGCAATCGAAGATGCGAGTCATGGAATCGTGACCTCTTTCGCTGTTTCTTCGTCCCAATAAGGGTCGATATACAGCTTGTCGATTGTCAAGGCCTTGCCTGCCGCGGCCGCTCTCTGTAGCCCAACCTCGTATCGAGCTTGCCCGAATATCTTGTGAGCAGCGGGGTCTCCGTCAGGACGCTTCTCGGCGCCGCGCCATTCACGGTAATCAATGCTATCTAGCCAGTTGGCGCAACCAACGAAGGTCGGATTACGGAACGGACACATCTTCGCTCTCGTCGAGCGCAGCATCAGCTCAGTGTCCTCGCCGCCTACAAAACCCTCGAATGTCCTATGCATGCCGCCCAACACATTCGACGCGCGCCGCGTCATGCTAATCATCATGGCGCCGTCCAGTTTGGTGGCTACTACCTGATAATCACCGCATGGTGGTCCATACTCGGTGATGCCTTGGTAGAAATCTTCTGGCTTGAAGGTGATGATCTCACACTTGGTTGCTTGATGCGCATTTCGATACCATCGATCCCAACCCCTTCGGCTTGGATAGGTATCGTCCTCAAATAGGAATAAGTGCTCGAGCTCGGTGTGTTGCTTGAACCATTGGAAGATGCGGTTCTTGCCTCCCGATGGTCCAAGGTTTCTTCCAGAGCCCAGCTTTGCGTGCTCAGTGTCTATTGCCAACGCTTCTTTGCTATTGGCTGATATTACCAACAAATACGGCTCAACAGTCAGGGCTGTGATCGCCGGCAAGATCACGTCCCGCACAAACTCCGCCCGCCGCCACGTCAGAATGCCGATGCCAATCATTGTTCCCTGGTTCCGAGCAAGACCCTACGAAACTGGTCCTGGTTGTTCTTCACATACCAGCCGGACAAGCAACTGAGAATGACGCCAATCCTAGTCTCGGCCTGGCCTCGCTGAGCGCGAATGACCTGAAGTAGGAACAACAGCTCGCTGTCAGGCAATGGCGGCACCTTGAGCGTGTGCTCGATCGCTTCTTCGATGTCTCGTGGCATGGCAATGAAAGAAAAAAGGCCGGGCAGGGCTCGGACAAGAGAACGATTGGGAGGGGATTCAGGTGGATGTCAGCTCCACCGCCTGCCCGGCCAGGTGTGTCACAGCCCTTGTTTTTAGGTCAGGAGCTCTTCGAGCTTGTTGATGATCGACGTCAGCCGGTTGCGCTCCTGGATGAGCGCGTCCAGCTTCTTGGGCAGCCCATCGGCGCCGTCAGCAGCGTAGCCGTTCACGATCTCGGTCTTGTGCCGGCGCGCGGTGGACGCAGCCACCGCCTCCAACGGGCCCTTCCGAGGACGACCCGGTCCCCGCTTGGGCGCGCCCACACCAAGCCCTGCCGGCTCGGGCGCGACCCGGTCCTTGCGCGGCTTCGTCTTCACGAGCCCGAGCAGCGCCTTGGCCCGGCCGTAGACGATCGGGTAGAGCTCGCCGTGCTTACTGACCTTCGCCTTCACGTCCGCGAACAGGGCCCCGGGGTTCCGCTGCAGCACCTTGCATACCGCGGCCATCATCGGATTCATCTCACCACTAGCCATTGTAACTCCTTACGCTCCAATAAGATCCTTGAGCTCGCGCATGGTCCTCACAGCGAGGATCGTAGCCGCGGAGCCTTCCTTCAGTGCCAGCCTCCGCTCGAGGTAGACCTCGCAGGTTTCCAGAACGACTGGAAGCTCCACGTTGACCGTGCCGAGCTGACCGATGCGATGGCACCGATCTTCGGCCTGGGTATTCACTGCAGGGGACCAATCCCTACCGAACATAATGACGTCGGAGCTTCTTACAAGCGTGAAGCCCTCGGCCATCTTCACTTGCCCCAGCAGGACGTCGTAGCGCCCCGCTTGGAACCCTTCGACAACCTCCTGCTTTTGCGTGCTAGTGAGGTTCCCGACCATTAGGACCGGCTTCTTGCCGAGCCTCTCAAGCTCCTGGAAAAACCAGTAGAGAGGGGCATTGAACCGGCTCCAGACAACTGCGGGTCTGCCAGCAACGAGTAGATCCTCGAGGTAATCGAGGGTCCAGGTGAGCTTCGTCGAGCCAGGGAACACGAGTTCCTTGGGCCGTCCCTTCAGGGAGACCGCCCTGCATTCCCGTAGGACACTTGCGACTCGCTCCGTCACTTCCTCCGGCAGCCCGCCTACAAATCCTTGTGCGATCTGCTCGAGCCGCATGGCCTGCTCGAGCGCCGACCTGGCTCTTTCACTGAACACGTCCTCGTCATCGGGCAGATCGCCGAACGTGTAGAGCCAGAAGCGCTTCATCGCCGCGTAGACAAGGGCCGTGTGCTCGTCGAGCTCGAGGCCGTGCCGGCGCCGCACCTTGGGCGGCAGGTTCGCGACCTCGCTCTTGAGCCGGCGGATCTGGTAGCACTCGACGATCGCGTTCAGCTCCTTCTCGTTCTTGATCGCGACGACGTGCCGCTTCTTCTTGCCGTTGGGCAGCGTCATCTCGCCATAGACCAGGTAGCGATCCTCGAACTCGTTCCAGTTCGACCAGACCTCCATCAGCATGCTGATCTGCGTGTAGAGGTCGACGGCATTGTTGCGAATCGGCGTGCCGGTGAGGAGGAGCCGCGCAGCGGGTCTCAGGTCACGCACGATCTGCGTGCGCTTGCTCGAGCGATCCTTGATGTAGTGCGATTCGTCGCAGATGAGGAACGCGTCCTTGACGTGCGCCTCGATCGCGGCCATGTGGCGCTCGCTCAGATTCCGCAACAGGTCGTAGTTGATGACAATGACCTGCTTGTGCGGCACGAGCACGAACAGGTCGGCGCGCTTCTTCGGTGGGCCGTCGATGACGAGGATCTGCTGCTCGTCGACACCCTGGGCGAGGAGCTCGTTGCGCCAGTTCCACTTCACGCTGACGGGGCAGAGGACGAGGAGGCGGGGCGGCTTGGGCAGCAAGAGTTGCGGGTTCTGCTCGTGCACGCACCACAGCTTGAACGCCTCGATGGCGACGGCCGTCTTGCCGAGGCCCATGTCGTCGGCGAGCAGCGCTGTGAAGGCCTGTGCGCGAATGGCGCCCAGCGCCTGCTTCTGGTGCACGCGCAGCGGCCGGAGAGGCTTGGAGAGCCCGTCGCCGAACGCGAAGTCGGCATCGGTGCGCTCGAGGATGAACTTCTTGGTCGCGGGGCGCTTGCTCACGACGTCGGCCGCGAGGTCCGCGTGCTCAGTCCACTCCACCCCGTTCCCCGCCGCGCGCGGCAGGAGGCGCAGGAGCGCCTGAGCGGCCAGCGGATGCGCCGGCAGGATGATCGTGCCCTCTGGGGCCTGACGATTCCCGCCGGCGCGCACGCACCCAGGGATGGCCTTGAGCTTCGACCACAGCGGGTCCTTCGGCTCGGGCAGCCCTGGGCCCTTCAGGACGAAGCACGGGCGCGGCCGGTCCTTCTGCATGAACGGCGGCGACAGGGCCGGGTCGAACGACACTTGCACGGGCAGCGGGTCTCCGTAGGAGGACGCGGAAGCGTCCGAACTGAAGGGAGCCGTGGGAGGTCGGTAGCCCGGCATCCGGGCGTCAACGCCGACCTGACGCGAAAAGCTTTAACTGGCGTCGAAGCTTTTGCAAGCGACTCGAAGCAAAAAGAAGCGCCCCGGCCAATGGACCCGGGGCGCTGCTCTCCACGGTTTGTCACACCGGGTCCCGTGCAAATGCTTAGACCACAGGAAAGCTTTGAGAGCCTACTCGAAGCTTTTGATGTGGACAAGTGGAAAGCTTTACACCATGGTGGAATAGTCCACCGCGAGCCACCGGTCCATGTCATCGAACGTTTCGACCTTGCCGCGCATCGCTCGGATCTGCTCGAGGATCGCCGCGCACCGAGCCTGGACGACGGGCTCCTCGGGCAGGAGCTGCTGGGCGAGCCGCACCGCCGGGTAAGCCCAGAGGTGGAACCCGTCGCCCGCGTCCTCGACGAACACGCCCTTGCCCGCGCCGTCGACTGCAGCGTAGGCAGCCGCGTCGAGCGGCTGGCCCTGCGTGCCGTCGGGGACCCAGAGCTGCTGACCCTGATCCCAGGAGAACCCGCGGTAGGCCACTCCGTTCGCCAGGCGCCACCCAGGGAGCCCGTCGCGCAGGAACCACCCGTAGAGCATCAGCGTGCGCAGCGAGCGCTTGATGACGCCCAGGAGGGCTGTGGCGGTGGATCCGATCTCGCGGTAGCCGAGGAACAGGCCCGGCGCGCACAGCGCCTCGGCCCAGCCGACCCAGAAGTGCGAGCGGCCGCCGAGCTCGCGCGGGTCGGGCAGGCTGTAGCTGCTGCAGTCGATCTCCCACGCCGGGCTCGCTCCGGCCGAGGGCCAAGTGTCCACGTTGAGCTGCGCCACGTTCTGGATGGCAGCGAGCATCTCCACGTCGTTGGTGAGCCGATGGAGCCAGGCGCCAGCGTGCATGTTGCGGCCGCGCGCGCGGTTCGCCGCGTCGAACGGTGCGGCGCGCCAGTGCACGATCTGGTCAGCGAGCTCCTCCTGCAGGAGGCGGCTCCCGCCGAGGAGGACCGCGGCGCCGAGCCGGTTGATCGAGTTGTGCTGCTGGTCGCGGCCGAGGAACCCGTGGTCCGTGAACGGCCCCCACCACTGCGGCTTGCCGAGCCGATCGGGGCTCACGTTGGGGTGGAAGTGAGTCTGCTGGGCCCAGCTCTTCCAGTCCGGGTGCGCGCTCGGGTCGATGCGCGAGCCGTCCGCCTCGCGGTAGTGAATGGGGCGACGGGTCTCTCCGTAGCCCGAGGCCTCGAGCTCGGCGAGATTGTAGGGTGCCGCGACAACGGGGCTCAGGACCTCGGGCGCGGGCCCGGGCGGGAAGTCTTCTTGCGCGCCCGTGCCCCCGGGGTTGCCGCGTAGGCCCATGGTCGTGCTCGCCCACGGTGCCAAGGTCTGGTCCGCGACTTCGAGCTTCCACTTCTGATAACGTTCGAGTGCCGCCGCGCGCCCGTCGAGAAGGAACGGGCTCAGAGCCGGGACGGCGCGAAAGGGACCGCACTGGCCCTGCCACGCAGTGCCGGCGACCACCGCGCGCACGTCGCCGCGCTGGAGCGCATCCATGCTCTGGAGGTCGTCGTGCCCGTCGCCCCTAGCATGCATGTAGTGCAGCAGCACGCCGCGAATGCTCGTGTGCCCCTGCCCGTTGCCCAGCGTGTCCGCGAGCCACAGCCGGCGCGCCCAACCGAAGGGCCCGGCCTCGAGCTTCTGCGCGAGCCGATCGACCGTGGGCCCGTAGACGTGCACGTAGGCATCCTCGTGCCCACCGAACACGTCCTCGTGTGCGGCTTCGAGCGCTTGCGTGCGCGGATCCGAGAACAAGTAGGAGGCCTCGAACCGTGTCCACGGCTCGTCCGCGAAGCGCCACGCGATCATGGTCACGACGTTGGGCCCATCGCGGCCGACCACGCGGCGCACGGACAACGGGCCTTCCGTGAGGGTCTGGTCCGACGTCCACGCCACCTCGTCCTTGCCGCGCTGCTGGACGCGTAGCAGAGGCACGGGGGCCGGCCGCGCGGCGAGTTCTGGTGCCAAGCCAGGACTCGCCGTTGGTTGGGTCACGAGCTCGGCGAGCACCTGCTGTGCGGCCGGGCAGCCCTCAGCCATGAGCACGTAGCCGCGCCGGCCCTCGACGCCGATACCCGAGCCGATCCAAGCGGGTTGTTGGCGCATGTCCCATTGGTAGCGCCAGGTTGCGGAGAGCGGCTCCTGATTGAGGGGAGTGGTCAACTCGACCCAGCCTTTGAATAGGCGGTCCGAGGAGTTGACGACGACGAAGGGGAGTGCCATGCGCGCGACCGTAGCCGCACGCACGGCGCTTGTCACTTCGCAGGGTCCATCTTGCTGTGATCGACGTCGACCACGAGCGTAGGTGGCCTTGGCTTGTGGCGCTTCTTCTGCGATGTCACCGCATTGTCGAACGCGTCCTCACATGCGGTGAATGACGTGTAGGTGGCGCAGTTCAAGACGATCTCGAAACGCACGCCGTCGCCGTCGAACCATTCGGCCTTGAGCACGATGGGCGGCGTATCGTCCACGATCATCATCATGACCGAGCTCTTCGGCACCGTGATCGAAGCGCCGAAGCTTACCGCGTCCTTCCTGACGACCAGGAAGGTGTGTTTGCTCATGGTGAGCAAGAGCTGATTCGGACCGTAGTCCGCAACGGACAAGACCTTGGCAAGGTCTATGACGTCCGGCTCATTGGCCGGTGGTATTGGCGCCAAGAGCGCCAATGTAGCTAGCAGGGTTACAAGCATTGATGACTAGGGCGAAAGAAAAGAAGCATTGTGCCGTCGCCCCGTTCGGCACACGCAATAACTCCGAGTAGCGCTCTCTCTCTTTTCAATCTACACCAGGTTGTCATGCATCGCTACTCGGGCAGTGTGGTGGATTCGTCGCCATCGTCTGTAACGATGTATTCAGTGTAGCCGTCTACCATTGCCACTCCACAGGCAGAAGCGCCTTGTAGCGCTTGCACTCATCCTCGTGTTTGCGTTCGGCAACGGGTTCCCCGATGACTTTGGCGTTCTTCTGCTGCAGCCGAAACCAAAGAAAGTTGCCTAGGTTTGCGAGGCCGGCGAGGATGAGCGGATCGGTGGAGTTGTCCATTAGCGTGCCGATCGTTTTTGCGCTTTCGTTAAGGCGATAGATGCGAGCTTCGGCTTGCGGAGGCAACGGGTCCTCCTGAGCGGGAACAAACGCGGCGCATGTGCAATCTGTGATCGAACAGATACCGATGCCATCTTTGTGGACGATGCGGACGTGATTGCAGGTGCAGCGGTCGGTCATTTTGGCGCCTTCAGACCATACGCATTGAGGTCTTGGTCGGTAGCCCCAGCCCTCACGAGCATTGTCATCGCCATGATGATGAGCGCTTTGAGGACCTCAGGTTCGAGGAAGATGGTATTGGTGGCTTCGATGCCGTTCTCGGTAGTGATGGTGAAGCCGTAGCCGCTGAAGGCGAGATAGACGCTATCGCCTACGTATTGTTTGTCGTTCATCCGAACCAAGGGGCTACGTTTTCAGGGAAGGGGAACACATGGCCGCAAGTGCAAGTAAGCATGCCTTCCTCGCCTGAGTCAGGCACGATCTCTTCGGAGTCGCCAATGTCGATTAGCCATTGCGCTGTGCCTTCATCGCGTTCGTCGGGCGCCCGTAATCGTTTGCAGTAGCGGTGAACGATGACTTGCTCCGAGTAGATCCAGTCCTCTACGTTAGTGCCATTGCACTTGGGGCAGGCAACGGGGGCTTTCACGGCAGCCCCCATGGCGCTTTGTCATACCCAGGAATCTCCATGACCGCTGATTCCCGAATCAAGGCGAGGATGCGGCAGGCTTCCGAATCCTTCCACTCGGGATGCTCGCACGATTGGTATTCGAGACAGTCACACAGCTTGACTATCTCGATAGCCGCAATGGGCTCGAAGCGCTTAGCGTAGAAGTAACGCTCGGCGCCATCGTAATCGACGGGCCCGGGCATGTCCGAGGGACCCGTTGTCTGTGGGTAGCGATAACGGATCGAGCGCTCGTTTTCTTCGAGCAGCATCCGGCCGAGTTTGGTCTCGGCCGCTACACCATTGATCTTTTCGTAATGCAAGACCTGCGGAGCTACGCTCCGGTGCGCGGCCGCGAACGTCACGATTGCGTCGATCGTGGCTTTACTGACGATGAATGCGCTCATGGCTACCACTTCCACTCCTCTGGCAAGCGCTTGTAGAACCCTTCCGCCTGACGTTCACTGTCAACGGCCGACATGATGTTGCCGGCAAGGCGGAGCTTGATTGCTGAGTATGTCCAGTTAATGAACATACCGAACGCGTGGAGTTGTTCGAGTAGCTTGGGAGAGAGCGTAGCACGCGTCTCCATTTCCATGCCGATAGCTTGAATCGCATCGGCAATAATGTCATCTCCGACAGTGCGGGGAGCAACGGGCTCCCTGGGAGAACCCGAGGGAGCCATTAGTTTAGTACTCCGCAATAGGTGTCAATCAACCCGTGGAGCGCTTGCGTAGCCTTTGGCACAGCGAACAGCGAGCGATCCTTGAGCGCTTCGGTAAACGCGTTGAACAGCGACCACGCGTTGCGCTCAGCGAACTCAGGATGAGCCGGCTCGCGCCATTGCTTCAGCACGTCGGGAAGCATGGTCGGCCCCATGATGCGCGCGTCCAAGGCCTGGATGAGCAGATCATGCACTTGCCCATTACGCATCTCGGTAGCCTTGTAGGTGGCAATCCGCTGGTCTTGTCGCCCCCGCATGTCCGCAATGCGCCCCACAGCGCTCTCGATCAAGACGGGAAGGTCGCGGAGGATATTGGTGGTGTGCTTGCGCGCCAATGTGATCTCCCCCGAGAAGGCGAGATTATCGCACACGAACACGCCGCTCCCGACGCACAGCCCCGCAGGGAAGGATTGATCGTGCGAGTTGCGTAGGCCGATCACGAGGCCGTAGTCGCGGGGGCGAGGAAGGGGGAGCGGGACGAGAGGATACTGAGCGAGCGCAACGGGCTCCTTGGGAGCGGCCGGAGCGCATTCGAGGAGACCGAAGTAGCGTTGCCCTTCCCTGGCGAGCGCATGGGCTTGGGCGAGCACGCGGAGCCCGCTGCGTTCGATGGTGTCTTGGATGCCGTCCAAGAGGTCGACGTGCGGTATCGGACGCCAAATGCGGGTTGGTGCGGGGGTCGGGACGGCGGGGAGCTGAGAGCGGTCTACCGCTTTGCCGCCCGCGTGGAGACAGAGATTGAGGGCCATTGGAAGCTTTCTAGATGCTATCGGACAGAATGAGCGAGCGAAGTGCAAGCCCCAGACGGCGCCGATGACAAAGCATCGTAGTCTAAGAAAGCTCTACCACATGAGTAGGAAGCGTGGGAGATGAATGTTGAAAAAGCTTTGGGTGGGTGGAAGCTTTTAGGTGGAGCATGTCAAAATGTCTGGATAAGATTTGTCCATGAATGCGCTGCACCGTGTATGGGGTGAGTTGTGACATTTTGTAGGGGTTTGTTAGGGTGGGTGACGCCCCATGGCATGGGAGCTTCAGGAAGCGCCTGTAAACGCAGCGAAAGCGCAAAGTCGGTAAGAACGTCGCTTACAGATAGCCGGGCTGATGTCCGAAAGTCACTTCTGATAACGTTCATTATGTAAAGCTCCCGGGTTTTCCTCCCTAAATCGGGCATCTTTCCCTACCGAGCAGCTCGCGAGATGCGGTCGGCGCGCGGGGACCCTTTTCGACTCCCGTCGATCCTTGCCCCGACACATTTTTCTGTTACAAATCCCATGTTTTTTTCCCGACTCAGCAAAAAATCCCGTATACACACAACCTACGGCACGATTTTTCAAACAAAGATAATCGATTAATGAGTTCTTCCCGACACAGACTGTATAAACACCACCACCAACATACATATATATAGATAATAATAATAATAATAATAGTATAGAGGATTACTCTGATTATCATTATCGACATGTGTGTATGTTGGTGGTCATGTCTATGTGCGCGCGCGCGCTAGTATAGAGAGGCTCAGGAGTTTTGCCCGGTCTCTCCCACAGACCACCCGTTGCCCTCCGCGCGCCGCGGAAAATCGCCCTAAAAACCCAAAAACTTCGCGCCAGTCTTGAAGCTTTCTCCAAAACCGCTAGAAGCCTTCGCATGGGCGACGCAAGCGCTGAGACTTCCCACGAAGCTTTGACCGATCAGCCGACCTCATCCGAGGGCCCGTTGTCGCGCGCAACTCCAAACAGGGCAAGGCGTTACGCGATTTTCGAGGATGGCGATGTGAGGGTCTTCACGATCGCGAGACCCGAGGATGCCCCGATCCCGGTCGGGGTTTTGGTTCCCCTCGAAGGGGCACCTGGCTTCCAAACGGCCCAGGATGCCCGCAGTTGGCTCCGGAGGTCGGGGGGGCTCCCCCAGGGCCGCCGGATGCTCATCGCGAAAATCCAGGCCATCCTGGAGCTCCAGGAGGTCTCCCAGCCGAAGATCAAGCTCACCGAGAGGGCCCGGCGCGTCAAAACCGACCTCCCTGGTCAGCAAAAACTACCCGGAATGGGCGAAATCGGCCGAATCGTCCCGAGTTGACCCTCGGCGGCGAGGAAGGATTCCCGAATGAGCGATCAGGACCCGGCCGAAGGAGCTCCCGAGCCCGAGCCCGAGAGCCCGTTGCCCGCGAAGCGCCGCGGCGGCCGACCCACGAACGCCGAGATCGCCGCTCGCGAGGCGGCCGATCCCGAATACGCCGCGGCTCGCGCCGAGCGCCGATCCCGGAAGCCCGCGGCGCGCGGAGCGCTCTCGACCGCGGTTGCTGAGGATCTGGCCGAGCTCGAGCATGGCGCGCATGGCCTTCGCGTTTGGCAATGGCTCTCGATGCGCGAGTTCAAGCTTTGGCCGTCATTGGTCATTGAGCTGTTGCCGGAGCAAAGGGCGTCGTTGGTCTTGCACCTGCTCTGCAAGGGTCACGCGGCGGTTACTATTGCCAATAAGCTCGGCTTGATGCCGAACCTCGTCAAGGACATTTGGCGCGACTACACCGCGAAGGTCGGCGATGACGTCATTGGCATTACGCTGCCGGGCTTGGTCGGTCGCATCGACTCACTGGCGGACTCCTTGCGCGAGATGGCGGTTGAGGACAATCGACCCGATCGGGCGTGGAAGATCGAGAAAGAGCGCGTGCAGATGCTCCAAGAGCTGGGCGTCGTCGAGCGCGCGGCGAAGCGCTATGAGGTCGCGCATCAGCACACGCTCAAGGCCGGGGATGCCGCGGATGCCGAGACCCAGGCTGAGGTCGAGCGCATTCTCGACATCGAGCGGAAGCGGCGTGAGTCGGGGGAGCGCGTGAAGCGCATCAATGCGCGGGTGCTCGATGCGTTGCCGGAGAAGAACACGCTGCCGAGGGATGAGGAACCCTGATGCACCCAAGCTGCCTACGTCTTCTCAAGATCCTCATGCTCGATCGCGGCCTGCAGCATGATCGTGCCGTGAACGTGTTGGACGTGGGCTCGTATGACTACAATGGAACCTGTCGCGATGTCGTCAAGGAGCTGCTACCTAATGCGCTCTACGTTGGCATCGACCTGATCGAAGGCCCCAACGTCGATCTGGTGCATGACATCGAGAAGGCGCGTCCGCAAGGCTACTTCGATTTGATCCTGTGCGCGAACATGCTCGAGCATTGCTATAACCCGCACAAGGCCGCAGAGAACATGATCGAAGCCCTCAAGCCCGGCGGCTACATCATCGTGACCGTGCCGTGGGACATCCCGATTCACAATCGCCCCGATCGGTGGCGCATCTCCATTGATGGCATGAGGGTGCTCTTTGGGCACATGGACGAGTTCCGGACCGACTTCTACCCGGGCGATGTGATCGACACCTGGGCGTTCGGGAGAGCCCCGTTGGAGCGGAAGTGATGGTCGACCCCAACGACATCCGCGAGCGGCGCATACGCGAGGAGCGCGAGTTCTACAGTAAGCGCGAGAACCTGCTCGACTTCGTGCGCGACTTTGGCGCTGCACCCGATGCCGAGGAGAGTCCGCACGGCGAAGGGCTTGCCTGGATCAGCGATTGGGACGTCTTGGTCGTCGACTCGGAAGGGCGGCCGCTCTTCAAGAGCAAGATGATCTTGTGGCCGCGTGGCTCGTTCAAGAGCCAGGTCTTCACGGTCGGCTACATCGCGTGGCGCATTGCCATGGATCCGGAGATCCGGATCTTCATCGCCTCGGAGACTGGCCGCCAGGCGCGCAAGTTCGTCGACAACGTGATGCGCATCGTGGACTCGCCCAAGTTCCGCGAGCTGTTCGGCGTGCACAAGGGCGAGCAATGGAACAAGTTCGGCTTCGTCTCGCGGCTGCGCACCAAGGTGCACTTGAAGGAGCCGACCTTGGCCGGGTTCGGTGTCGGCGAAGTGCAGACCGGCGCGCACTGGAACCTCGGCTTCCTCGATGACGTGGTCAGCCAGGAGAATACCAAGACGCCAGAGTCGATCGTGGCCATGAACGATTGGGTCGGCGACATCATGGCGCAGCTCGACCCGGGCTCTCAGCTCGGCATTGTCGGCACGCACCATCATCACGCCGACCTCTACTCGCGCATCAAGAAGGAGGTCGAGCTACGCAAGGGCTTCCAGATCACGAGCCATAGCTGGAGCTCGAACAATGCCAAGGACGGCAAGCTCTTCTTCCCCCAGCGCCTGACGCCCGAGTTTATCGAGCGGCAGAAGGCGATCATGACGCCGCGCCTCTTCTCGTGCTTCTATGAAAACCGCCCGACGTCGGAAGAGCAGCAGCTCTTCCTGCCTCAATACTTCCGAAGCATTAGAGATAATGAGGTGCCTCGAGCGGTTTGGACTTACATTCTTACCGACTTCGCGTTCACGTCGAATAACGACAACGACCGCACATGCTTCTGGGCTGTCTCTCTTGATGCCAATCGAGTCGCCTACGTGCGCGAGTGTCTCGTTGGAAGATGGAAACCTGGTGATTCGATACGGGTTCTCATCGACATGTGGAACCGGTGGCTCCGCTTCGACATCAAGGGCGCCACAGTTGAAGCAGGTGCGCACGATGAGCTTATTCGAGGTCTCGCCGAAGAGGTCCGCCGGCAAACGATGACGCGCATCCGCTTCATCCCGATCATGGGGCGGAGCCAGGAGATCAAGAACATGCGCATCGAGGGCATCGAGCCCCGCTTCCGCCGCGGCGACATCTACTTCTGCGAGTCGTTCCGCGAGACCAATCACCGGATGTTCAATGAGATGCTGCGCGAGATGACCGAGTGGCCGTTCTCGGCGCACGACGACATCCCCGACGCGATCAGTGACTTGGACAAGAAGGACCAGAAGGAGCACTACGTGTGCCCGCATCCCCCGGTGGGCTGGGCACCCGTTGCGCAGCAGAAATACACCCCGTCCTTGGTGGACGGGAAGTTCAACAGGACAATGGTCGTAGACCCGCGCGAGATGCTCAAGCGCATGGGAATCAGTGGCGCTGTCAATAGTGACATCTTGCAGAACCAGAGCGACAAAGCCGTGGGCTATGACCTATTCGGAGGACAGATTACATGAGCCGTATGCCCTGGGCCCAACGCCCAATGCGTGGATCCCAAGCGGCGCGCGAGTGCGCGCTCGCTGCCGAGCAGATCCTCGGTCCCGTCGTCGCGGATCCGAACCAGCTCGACCGCATCCTGAACATGATCGAGGTGTCGATCAATCAGCATCTGCGGCAGATGCCGGAAGCCCAGAACACTGGCTTCGACCCGGTGTCCGGAGCCCCGTCGCGCAGCAAGCTCGAATACACGCACCGCGCGCGCTCGGCGCAGGAGCTCAAGGACACGGCGCACCTGGTGCCGGGACCGGTCCAGATCCCGCAGGAGCCCGTTGCGCCGCGGCCGCGGCCGAGACAACCCCAGCCAAGGCAAACCAATGCCAACCCCGACCGACCGAATCCCTCTTCAATGCCCTGGGTGTAAGCGCCCGGTCATGTATTCCGCGACCAGAGCCATTGAAGCGGAGCGTGCTGGACGGCCGCTCTTCGTGTTCTGTAGTCGCAGGTGCAACCAGCTCTACGTAGCTACCCACGGCGAGCAAGACAAAATCCGGAGCCTTAATGAGACCAGGTCCAACGCAAGCTGACATTCTCCTTCCCTTCGTCGGCGATCGCTTCGGCGTGATCGAGATGCTCGACAACATCATGGAGAAGACCGAGATCCCATGCCGGATCGTCATCTGCGACGATGGCAACCAGGCCGGGGTCTTGGAGGGAATCCGGATCTTCGCCAAGCAGAGCAAGGTGCCTATGGTAGCTTTTCGCAACGAGCAGCCATTGGGGTGGAAAGCTTCGATTCTGCGCTGCCGCGCGCATGTGAGTCCAATGCACGACTACTTTGCCGTGTTGCCGCCGGATCAGCTCTTCGAGTCGGATACCTGGTTCGGTCAACTCATTGCTCCGCTGCAGCGCGATGGCACCGCCTACGCGGCGCTAACCAATCCTGAAGTGCCTTGGAACAGCAACCCACCGGTGCGGTTGGTAGTGGCTCCAAACATTCGCCGGACATTGACCATGTTCAAGCGCAAGTCGAACCCACCGATTCCTGACGGCAGGTCGGAGAACTACGGCGCCGACCTGTTCCTCAATGCTCGCCTCACAGGAAATATCGTATGGGAAGTGGGCGCAGTCAGGACCAAGCCTTCGTTAGGCGGACTGTTCAAGTTCGTCGAGTTGTCGGATCCCGAGCTGAAGAAACGCACCGTCAAGGCCCCGGAAATCGCTATCAATCGCTGACGTCGACCAGTCGTATCCGAGACATGAGTGAACCCCTACGCGTTGTCATCCTCAATGACACGAGCTTGATCTACTCCGACGACTACCGCGAGGGGTGGATCTGGGGGTTTCAGCAGCTCGGTTGCGACGTCAAGATCGTGGACGTTGGCTACCTCTCGAAGCTGCCGCGCAACATCAGCGGGGCTTCGAGCCCATACAGCACGACCCACAGCGGCCGCGCTTCCAAGATGCTGGCCAGCAATGTCGTGCAGATGCGGCCGCATCTCGTGTTCACCCATCACGGCCGCGCGAGCTCGCATAATGACTTCATCTCCTATATCAAGCGCTCAGGGGCCCCGACCGCGGTCTACCTTTGTGACGAGCCGTATGAGTGTGGGGAGACCTGCAAGTGGTCGCCTTATTTCGACCATGTCTTCACGATGGACCCTTGCACCATGCAACTCCATCGTGACGTCCGCATTGGTCGTGGCGTTGGTGGCGATGTTCATTACCTGCCTCCTGGTGCTAATACCGATCGGTTTCGTCCTCGAGCTGATATCGAACGAACTACACCGGCTCTGTTCCTGGGTAACGCGTCGCTTCCGCCGCGTCCGGAGTGGTTGAAGCAGATCGAGCAGATGGTGAATGGAACGCGGATCCTCTACTGGAACTCGACCGGTAAGGGGCACAAGGATTGGATCCCCCTCGAGCAGCACGGTGAGCTCTATGCAAGCTGTAAGCTTGGACTCAATGTCCATAGAGATCCGAGTATCAATGAGGAGTGTTTCACCAAGCGACTCAGGGATCGAAGCGTCCTGCCTAAGGGACTTGTTGCGTGTAATACTCGCCCCCAACGGTGGGGAACTGGATTCTGGAACGATGCAAACCTACCAGCAGCTCATGTCAATCCTCGGTTCTTCGAGATGGCGGCTTGTGGCACATGCGTTATCAATGACGATGCTCGCCCCGAGCTAGCGCGTATGTTCCCTATGGCGCCCCGAGCCATCGACTCCACGCAGTTCCTCACCCTCGTCAACTACTACCTCGAGCGCCCGCAGGAGGCGAAGGAGATCGGCGACGCATGCTCTGCGGAGATTTTGAAGCGGCACACGTATCGCCACCGAGCGGCGGAGATCCTGATCCGCGTTGGCTTGAAGGGTATCACCGTGGACAAGCTCTCTACATCATTGGGGGCGCCGGAGGAGTGGTTGACCATCCAGGACTTCAACGAGCTCGGCATCAACCAGTTATCGGCACAAACTGGTGCCTACGGACCCTTCACCCCACATATTGGCAAGTCGTCGATCAGCCCGTCTGGAACAGCGAAGTCGGCTACCTCCCTCGGATCCGCTTTCCCGTGGTCGGACTCCTGAGCAGGGGGATCTTCAAGAGCGGTCATTACAGCTCGGCGTCGGGGAAGCTGCTGAAGCTGGTCGGGCAGCCTAAGTTGTTCACGCGGGTCGAGTTCGCGATTGCCCCGCCGGCGCGCGGCGGTCGCCGCATCGGGAATGAGTGGCACAACACGGCGGTGGCGCCCTTCATCCCCGAGCACATGGACCAGCCCTTCCACCCCTCGGGGAACTCGCTGTGCTACGCCATCCAGTGGGCGCTCCTCATGGGTGCTGACCCGATCTACCTCATGGGGTTCACGCTGCAGTCGGGCTCGGCCTACCCGTGGGGACCGAACAACCCCGTTACCGGCCGGCCCAGCTTCTACGACCTTCCGCGGGCGATCGACTTCCTCGAGTTCGTCGAGCGCACCTACCCCGGCCGCGTTCGACCCTTGACGGGATGGGAGGGCCCGCTGTATTCGGTCTTCCGTCCCGAGCAAGTGTCAACCTGAAGAGGTCCTATGGCCCACGGCAATGGCGGTAAGCGCCACGAAGCGTCTATTCCCTACGATGCCAAGCGCTGCCCCGACCTCAGCGAGAGCTCGCCGCCGCCCGTCGATCGTCGCATCGGCACGCCGGAGGTGGACCGCGAGTGCCTTCCGCACATCCCGGTAACGCCGACGTTCGATGACGGTGACGAGGCCGTGAAGAAGGGCGGCAAGGGCTACTCGCGAGGCAGCACGACGGACGCGGACGAATCGAGCGAAGGCGAGTCGTAAGCCGTGCCCGATCGCCAAGGCGTCTACGGGCCGGGAGACTCCCCGCCAGATCCCCGCTGGGGCGGCATGGGCGGCGGCCTCGGGGCCGTTCAGAAGCGCAAGGGCTCGGCGCCGATCTACGGCCGGCACACGGAAACCGAGACCCCAGACGATCTGAAGGACCTGGCGAAGCAAGATCGGTTGTTCAATGAGTCACTGCCGCCGAACCTGGCGACTGATTTGGATGTCCGCGAGCGAGCGAAGAGCGCTGTCAATCTGACGATCAACAGCGTCTTCAACTCGATGGCCTACATGCGCAACAAGTGGTTGTCGCTGTATCGCCTGTTCCGCGGTGAGTCATTGGCGAAGTTCAGCTTTGGTAGAGTGCCATTGCATTCGCCGGAGCCATTCAAGGCCGTCGAGACGATGCACCCGCGCTTGTGGAAGGCGCTGTTCGGTATGGAGCCGTGGTTCCTGATTCACGGCCAGGAGTTTCGTGATGACAAACCGGCCAAGCTGCAAACGGCATTATGCCGCGCGCAGATGGTCGAGATGGAATACGAGAACACAGTGCGGATGCTGTTCCGCGAGTTCATGATCTACGGGACTTGCGTGCAGAAGCTGTTCTGGCGTCGGGAATCCCGTGACCTCCAATACCGGTATGCGCAGCGTGTCCCGAACCCAGACTTCCCTGGCACTTCCAAGCTGAATCTCCGCGACGTGCAAAGGGAGGAATACCAGTTCGACGGGAATGATGCGCAACCAGTTTCCATATTCGACTTCTGGGCGCCATTGACTTCCAATGGTATGAACTCGATGGAGTGGTGCGCTGACCGCTCATTGGTGCCGGATTACGAGGTGCGCAAACGAGGTGAGGCTGGGGAATGGCTCAACCTCGAGGAGCTCCAGCATGTTCCCGGCGACGAGGTGCAGACCTTCCGTGACGAGTTCAAGGAGCGGAAGAATCTGTCCTATGGCGTTTCCGATTCGCGGCAGGCGAGCACGGCGCCGCACGTAGGGCATCGTGAATGCGTCGATTGGTATGGGCCGCTGCGTCTGGACGGCAAGACCGAGGTCATGTGCCAGATCACGATCTTGGATCCGCGGCAGAAGCGGGTCGTCGTGGTCGCCCGCGAGATCCCCTTCTGGCACGGCGAGAAGCCCTATCAGATCGGCCGCTTTCTGTCGCTGGCTGAGGAGACGTTCGGCATCGGCCTGCTCGAGTCGTCGGCGCGGCTGTCCATGGAGCTCGACAGCAAGAAGATGCTCTACCATGCGGCGGTTCAGCTCGAGAGCAATCCGATGCTGGTGGTCGGTGCCAATGCCAACGTGCACGATAGCCAGCTCATTGCGGTGCCTGGTCTCGTGCTGCGCGCGGAGTCGGCGGACGACATCAAGCCGCTCATCATGCCGCGGGTTTCGGAGTCCTGTCTCGCCGCCATGGACAACCTGGTGCGCGACATCCGCGAGACGACCGGCATCACGGCGCCGGTCATGGGCGAGTCGAACAGCAAGACCGCGACCCAGGACACCAATGACCTGAACGAGAGCAACCTGCGCATCGGTGGCGCGATCAAGAGCTTCGAGATCGACATCATCAAGCCGATGCTCAATCAGATGTGCTGGAATAACCAGCAGTTCATGACGCGGGAGCGTGTCCTGAACGTGATTGGGCCGCTCGGTCTGCAATACCAGGATCGCTACTCGATCAAGCCGGAGCAGATATTCGGCCGCTTCATCTACGTGCCCATGGCGAGCGTGCAGCTCGCGCAGCGCAACGTCCAGACGCAGCAGCTCATCAACTTGCTGGATCGTGCGCCCGCCATCAATCAGCTAACCGGTCAGCCAACGATCAAGATCCCTGCGCTCTTGGCGCGCATCTTCCGCGACGGCTATGGATTCCACGATGTAGCCAGCTTCATTACCGTCCCGCCGGAAGAGGCTGGCGTGCTCACTCCGGTGGAAGAGCACGAGATGTGGTATCACGGCGAAGTGCCGCCGGTGAAGGAGCAGGACAACCAGCTCCGCCATCTCATTGGCCACATGGAAGAGTTGAAGACCGACTCCTTCCAGCAGCTCGAGAAGAAGAACCCTGCCGTTGGCGACAAGGCGCGAGCCCACATTGCCAATCACATTCTCGAGGTCATGAAGCTCGGCATGACGCAAGAGCAGGTCATGATGATGGCCTCGCAAATGGGTTCTGTGCAAAATGCGGCGACCGGTGGAGGCGATGAAGGCGGTGGTGGTGGCGGTGGCGGCGAGGGCTTCGCTGGTGCTGGGCAGCAGCCGGGTAGCCCCGGCTTCCGCGGCTCGAGTGGGCCAGAGAGCGCGATGCCGAAGAACGGCAACGGTGCGGTGAAGAGTGAGGCCGGCATGAACGCGCCGAACGCGGGGGCGTCGTGAACCCGGCCATTCTCGATTTCCCGCTGGTTGCCGATGAGGAGCGGCGGATCCGCGCCGACCATGCGCGCCGGCTCGGTGAGCTCGAAGCCGCGCGCGCGCTGTGTGAACAGGTGGCAGCACTCGAGGGCGACGGGCGGTTCCGGGTCTGGATCGCCCACGTTGAGGAGCTGCTGCGCCGCGCGGAGCACGAGCTGCGCACTGCCGTCGACCCGCACGCGCTCGCCCGCGCGCAGGGCAAGGTCCAGGCTCTCACCAGCGTCGTGGCGATCGTGCGCGCGGCAGAAGGCGAGCGGCGGGCCCTTGCGGAAAGGCTGCTCGAAGAGCATGATCGGGCCTCCCGGGCTGGGCTCACGAGCTCTGGCCCACTACACCCCTCAGGGGGCATTTGGAGTGACCATGGAAGGCAAGTCGAACGAGAAGCAGGGCAGCGGCGCGACGCCGGCGACGGGCACGGATCGGGTGGCTAGCATCGACCGTAGCACGGGCACCTCGCTCGCGACGGGCGCGCTCGACAACAAGACCCGCAGCCCGCACAACAGCGCCGGTGGCCCAAACTACTGCTACACTGACGTCCCCGGTGAAGGCTTCGGCGGCAACGTCAGTCGGTGAGCTGGCGAGAGATCCCGCGGAAATGCGCGGGAGGGGGGCACGAGCCAGCATCGTGGGAAGTGGACATGGGTCCCTTGACCGGGAGCTTGTTGTCCCGTATGCGTCCTTCCTTGGCGTAAGGCCGGGATCGCCGCCGGCATCGAGCGCGTAGTCGTGCAGCGTCGCGCCCTGCCGAACCCTCACGGGTATGCAAGTGTCAAACTTCCAAGAAAGGTCTGACTCGGCCGCCGAGAAGCTGAAGGCATCCATGGGCCTAGAACCAACGAAGGTTCAGGTCAATGGCGATGGTAGACAGGTCAAGCCGCCCCCAGAAGGCAGCTACGCCGCAATGGCAATCGAGAAGCAGCGCGCCGCGGCCGAGGCCGAGCGCGCCAAACTCCAGGCGGAAGCGCCGCCTGCTCCGCCACAGCCAGTAGCAGAGCGAGACCAACCCCAAGCGCCGTCACCGGAAGCGCCTCAGCAGCCGACAGGGCAACAACCCCCCAACGATTACTCACCGCGCGCCAACGAGCGGATCGCCGAGCTAGCCAATGCGCGCAGGGAAGCGGAACGAAAGGCACAGGAGGCCGAGGCGCGAGCCGCGGCCCGCGAACAAGAGGCCGAGCAACTTCGGCAGGAACGATCGCGGCTCGAGGCCGAGCGCAATCGCATCTTGCAGGACCAGCTCGAGTCGATGGACCCCGAGACGCGGACACGAGTCCTCGCTGAGGGTCGGACGCGGGAGCTCCTGGCCGAGTCAGAGCAGCGAATCATGCAACGCATCGAGAAGCCGGTTCAGGAGCTACGGGCGGAGCGCCGAGAGGCGGAGCTGTCCAAGGTGGCCCAGAAGTATCCCGGCTTCGACTATGACGTGCACAAGTCGCTGATTGACACGTTTCAGCAACGCAACCCCGCGTGCACAGTGGAGCAGGCATTTCGCGCAGTCGCCGAGGAGCAGGAGTTGAGGACACGCCCGGCTCAGCCAGGTCGGCAGGTTCCTCCCGTGCCGTCGCCGCGATCAACGCGCGGTTCTCAAGACTACGTGCCCAATCAAGAGCCACAGAAGAGCGAGCAGGAAGTCCTGGCCGATGAGGTCGAGGAAATCCGCAAGCTCGGCACCTCTTCTGATCCAATGGACAAGAGGCGGCACCGCGACTTGCTGGACCAGCATCTGAACAAGCGATTTGCACAGAGGTTCTCTGCCAAGAAGTAGGCTCGCGTGAGCCTACAGGCCCTTAGGGGCCGGGCAGTGAACAGTGGCATTTGTAGGCGATACCGCAGTCCTTTCTTCGTTCAACGTCCTCCATGGGAATCGCGAGGACCTGTTGGACATCATCACGAACGTGTCCCCCATGGACACGCTCTTCCTCTCGATGTTCGAGAAGGTCGCAGCGTCGAACACCACGCACGAGTGGTTGATCGACAGTCTGGCGTCCTTCGGCAATCCCGAGAACGGCAATGCCGATGTGCAAGCCGTGGCCGAGGGTTCCGACGCGACGTTCGATCCGCTGACGCCCAGGAAGCGGCTCTGTAACCTCACGCACATCATCCGGCGCACGTTCGACGTGTCCGATACCCAGCGTGATATCAACACGGCGGGCATTCGCGACGAATACGTCTATCAGTTGCGCAAGGCCACGATGGAGCTCGCGCGCTTCATCGAGTTCGCGCTGGTGCACTCCATCCGCCAGTCACAGACGCAGCAAGGCAACAGTGCTGGTGTGCTGCCCCGGAAGATGGACGGGTTCAACCAATACGCCATCAGCACGGATCCGACGTGCGCGACGACGCTGGATCTGAGCAGCAACGAGCTCGCCACGGTGACCGATGTCGCCGGTAGCTCGCCGACGAACTGTGTCGACGAGTGCATCCTCAACGCTCAGCTCGAGGACATGTGGGCCAAGGGCTGCATGACGGACACGCTGTGGTGCAACAGCCCGCAGAAGCGTTCGCTGTCGAACCTGACGCTCAATCCGAACAGCAACGTTCGATACAACATCGGCGTCAACGACAAGACCGTGGTCAACACGGTCGACTTCTACCAGAGCGACTTCGGGATCCTGCGGATCCTCCTCCACCGCTACCAGAGGGCGGCGGACATCGCGCTGGCCGAGCTCAACAAGCTGCGCATTGCGGTTCTCCGCCCTGTGCTGGCCGTCGAGCTCGCGAAGATCGGTAGCTCCACCAAGGGTATGGTGGAGTGGGAAGGCACCTTGGAAGTGCTCAGCCCGGCGTGTATCGGTCGCATCCTCAGCCTGTGCACGGGAGTCAGCGGCTGTCCGTGAGATGTCCGTTGTGCAAGCATCACCTGATTAGGCAGTATGCACCGGGGCAGGTGGTCTACACCTGCTCCAATGTGCATTACTGTCAATACAAGCAGGTGAAGTTCATTACGGCCAAAGGGGCGGGTTGACGTAAGTGCCCGCCCCCGAGGCCGGTCGGCCAACCATGAGCTACATCGTCATTGATCGCAGACCTCCTGAGGAGCAGATCGACAAGCTCCAGGAGATCCTCGATAGCGGACAGTTCCCCGGCGTTCACGTTCGGGGCAGCTCGCAGTCGGAGATCGCCAAGGACAAGCGGGTCGTCAGCAACTTTCTGAACCCTCACACGCCCAACCAAGCCGAGCGCCTCGAGCAAGCCTACAGCAAAGACCTCGAGCGCAAGCGGACCATGGCCGCCGAGCTCAAGAGCTCGAAGAAACCTAAGATCCGCATGACGCACTCGGTGCCGGCCCACCTCTATCACGGCAAGATCCGTGAGACCGGGGACCGCAACTACTGGTCGGACAAGAAGAACCTCGAGCAGCACACGGACTGCAAAGTGCAATGACCTCAAAATGGCTTGATCGCTTTGATAGGCAAGACGGCGCAGTCGGCTCTGCCTACCTGATCCCCTGCGGTCAGGCCATGATCTTCGACGAGCGCGTGATCCCGGTCACGACCGACGGAACGCAGAGCGGCGACTCGCCAATCCTCGCCGGCACCACCGCGAAGAAGACGCAGGTGCTGTTCGTGCAGGAGGCACTCGACAGTCCCGACCAGGCGATCTACTGCGTGTGGAGCCACCTCGGCGAGATCATCGGCTTCGTCGACATCAACCAGCTCATGGCGCTGGCGACCGAGGATCCGTCGTTCACGATCCTGGCCCGCATGTCCAAGGACCCGTTGCTCGTCGACCTGGGGCTCCGCGAGGATCCGGCGTGCTACGACCAGGGCTACGGGCTGCGCGTGACGTGCCCGCGCGACGGCTCCCTGCCGATCCTGAAGCTGGTCAAGTTCTCGGCGCGCGCGATCGCGCCAGGCATCCACGGCCAGACCACGGGCACCGAGACGGATGGCGCCTTCGTGCTCGCGAGCCTGCAGCTCGCCGCCGAGAACCTGCACGTCGACGAGAACGGCAACTATCGCAACATGGCGCAGGCGATGCGCTTGCGGATCCGGCGCGGCGACGACCAGGTGGTGCTCGAGGCCTACCTGAACGACCGCAACGTGCACGACCCTCTGCTGTCGTTCACGGACTACGCGGGGCCGCTGTGGGGCAAGGTCGGTGTGCCCGGCTTCGAGTTCCTCTCCGCGACGACAGCGAACCAGCCGGCCGGGACCAGCCCCTACAGCACGAAGGGGATCCCGATCATGACCTGCCACCTGTTCGAGGCCGAGACGGTGCTCGACCAGGAGCCGAGTCGCGTCGCGTCGCCCGACAACCTGATGACCTACGAGCGCGTGGCGCAACGGGTCATCCAGCTCGTCGAGCGCAATGGCGACTCGAAATACACGGCCACCGCCAACGGCATGACGAAGCTCCAGGTCTACCTGGGTTTCGTGACCGAGGCCGAGAAGGCGATCATCCGGAAGGAGGGTTACTTCCAGTGGACTTACCGCGAGGAGGAGATTCATCTCGCCAACGGCATCAATGACTACGAGCTGCCGGAGAACTGCGAGCTGCTGAACCTGATCCGGCCAGGCAACTGGAACGGGCAGCCATTGCGCGAGATGACGCGCGAGGAGTTCAACGTCAGCATCGGCAACAACCCGGGCGGCGGGCAACCTCTGGTCTACAGCCGGATCGCCCCGGGTCCCAACAGCCGAATCCGTGTGCGTCTGTGGCCTGTTCCATTCATCTCGGCTGGCACTGATGTTTGGATCGTCTGTGAATACTACGCTCGACCTTTCAATCCGTATAACTCGGCGTCGCAGTGTCCGTTCGTCCCGCAGCAGCACATCGACGTTCTGATCTACTCGGCGGCGGCGCTGGCGCTCTTGATGGACACGGACAACGAGAACGCGGCATTGTTCCAGCAACGCGCTGATGGGCTGCTCATGGATCTGCGGGTGGCCAACAACCGCAAGGCCGCCTCGCGGCAGACGGTCATGCGCTCGGCGTCCGACATGTGGTATCCGACCGTTTGGCAGCAGGTGCCGTTGCTCCGCACGAGCCAGCTCGGGAGCCTTCTGTGACAAAGTGGAAGGAGTTCCCGCTGCGCACTCCGGGCGAGTATTGGCCCGGGCTCTCGACGCGCAACGGTCGCCTGATGCGGCGCATTGGCGAGCTCGCCGATTGCGTCAACATCAACATCCAGCCCTTCGACACGCTCAGCAAGCGCAAGGGCCTCGTGCGCGCGTTCGACGAGCGCTTCAATGGCGTCGTCTGCGGGCTCTTTGCCTACACCGACAACTGCGGCAATGAATACGTGCTGGTCGCGGACCAGACCGGCTTCTCGATTCGGTCGCCTTCGGTGCTGCCCTCGTTCGTGATCGCCGACTGCTACCCGTTCGACAACTTCGCGGTGGCCGGGGCGCTCGACCCGGTGAAGTGGCGCAACGCCGGGCGCTACGAGGCGGTCAGCGACGAGATGCGGATCGCGACAGGGGCCGGCGTGGTCAGCGAGACGGTGCTGCAGGACTCGCTGAACGCGTGCACCCGCTGGTTCAAGGACGCCTGCTCGAGCTCGTATCGCACCTCGGTCACCTTCGCCTTCGACGCGGCCGCAGCGCCGCGGCAGCGTCTCGTGCAGGTGATCCGTGGGGTCGGTGACCTGACCGACTTCGCCTCGATCGTGGCGGTCCTCGATCTGAAGGTCGGGGTCGACTACGTGCTCCGGCTGCTCTACCGCACGACCCAGGGGGTCTTCACGGAGCTCGCGCGCCGCTCCTACGACCCGGCGGCCGACCCGACCTCGGGCGTTCTCGAGCTCTCCTACAACGCCTCCACGCTGGTCCCCAAGGCCTCCCTGGCGCTCGGAGGCGGCGCAGCGACCGACCTGACCGGCCAGGCCCTCCTGGGGACCCAGGACGCGAACCTGGGCCTCGTGAGCGCCCTCGGGCTCATGCAGGTCGAAGCCGGCGCCCGGCCCGCGCTCGCGGTCGCCGTGATCGATGGAGGGCCGGTCTGATGCCCGCCTCCACGAGCCCCTTCGCCCTGCGCTACCCCAAGACCAACCTGGTGGGGCTGGGGAGCGTGATCGGGGGCAACGCGACGACCAAGGTCGCCGCCGGCCAGACGATCGTCGACCGCGACCTCGGAATCCCCGTCGCCCCCGCGCGCTACAGCGCGATGCGGCGGGTCACGTTCTTCTGCCACGCGCGCTACAACAGCGCGGCGACGACGCTCACCTACACGCCGTTCGTGGGGTTCGCGGCGAAGGACAGCGTCGACAACGCACCCCGCACCTACACGGTGCCGCTCAACTCGGTCGTCAACTGCGCGGTCGACGAGCCGATGTGGAAGTTCCAGGGCGGCACCGGGACGCGGATCTTCGCCGCGCGCGGGCCTGGCGTCGCGATCACGTTCAACGGCACAATCGCGAGCCCGAACAACCGCACCTACCTGCTCGGGATCACGTTCGACGTCAGCAACCCGGCGCACGCTGACTTCTGGGCGCTATGGAACACGCTGGCGCAAGCAGGCGATCCGGACGCCTACATGATGTTCTACCTGGGGCTGGAGTCAGCGACAGCCTCAGACGGGGACCTGGCGGCCCTGGTCATCTTCAGCCAGGGCATGACGATCGTGCAGGCGCCGACTCACGGCAACAACACCTGCACGACGATGCTGATGCAGGGTGGCTACGGCGAGACCACGGGCTACTCCAATGCCTTCTCGACCGGGCTCTCCGATGTCGTGCCGTGGGGCTGGCAATACAACGCCAATGAGTGGGATGGTCTGGTTTCGATCAACGCGATGACGTTGGGTCGGAACACGGTCAGCGACAGCACGCAGAACCTGCGCTTCCGCCTTACTCGGGTCGACCCCACCTACGGGCAGCTCACGACGGAGACGCACAACCCGTCGAACGGCAGCACGGGGCGTGGCTTCATGGCGCGTAGCTCTGACCTCCAGCCTCTGCTGGTTGATGGGCAGACCTACGCAATGGAGTGGGTGCGCGACAATGCCAACTCCATCGACGTCCTGACGAACTGGATCGAGATCATCCAGGAAAACTTCTCGGTCACCACCACCTACCACGATGCTTCGGCGCAGGGCTCGAGCTACTCATTGTGGTGGGCAGACACGACGTTCTCCTCGAGCTACGCGCTGACTGATTACGGCGAGCACACGTCGAGCTACTTCGACCCAGCATGGTATCGGAACATGCTGGACCGGATTCTCAAGAGCAAGTTCTACGGGGAGATCCTGCATAAGTCGGCTGGCAACAACCCTGACCAAGTCATTATCATTGACCCGGATCTGCAGGGCGACAACAACATGCTCGCCAGCACGACCGATCTGCAGGTCTTGCCGGACATCACAGCGACGCCGACGGGTTCGACTGGCCTCAAGCTCAAGCGCGCGGACATCACGCAGAACAGCCCCGTGCGCCGGCCGGGCCCCATGCGCTTCATGTGGGGCAAGAGCAAGAACCGGGTCTGGAACGACGCGGGCAACGACGCCGCTGGCCAGCTCGGCATCTACTACACGTTCACGGTGCCGCAGACCGAGGTGCCCGAGCTCGGTCCGCTGTTCGACGAGAACGCCTTCAACCCCGAGGGCTGCGCCGCGACGGCGGCGGGCGGCGGGGACCCGGGGATCCTGGCGATCACCAACGGCTCGGTGCCGCCGGTCAAGTTCGACCCGGCGGCGCAGAGCATCGAGCTCTTGGGCATCCAGCCCCCTTTCGAGGGGGAGAACCCGAGCTCGAGTCAGCAGGCCGTGCTCCAGAGCCCCGCTGGCCTCGGCCTGTCGAATGGCACCTACGTCTACCGCTACACGTTCCTGAACTGCTGCACAGGGCGTGAGAGCGACCCTAATCCCGACGACATCACGGTGATCGTGACGGCCGCGGGCGGCGGGCTCACGGCGTCGGTGACGCTGTCCTTCGCCAACGTGGTCATCCCCGGCGACCCGCAGGTCTGCAAAATCTGCATCTATCGGACGGTGAACGGGGGCGCCTTCCCGGTGCTCGCCAAGATCGGGTGCTTTGACCCGAACACGACGAGCCTCTTCACGGATACGCTCGCGGACGCGCAGCTCGACTTCACCAACGAAGGGCTGTCGATCCTCAACGGACCTCCACCGTGCGCCCCGATCCTCGTCGACTTCCGCAACCGGCTCCATGCATTCGGGGACATCCCGCTGCGCTCGCCGGCGGGCACGGTGTCGGTGGTCAACGGGTCGAAGTATGTCATTGGCAGCTTCGACGTCGAGTGGGATCGCTGCCTCGAGGGCAAGTTCCTGCAGCTCTCTGGCGATTGCCGTGTCTACGAGATCGAGCGTGTGCTACCGCCGGTGGAAGGCACGTCGCCGCCGATCCAGCGCATCAAGCTGGTCGAGGAATACGCGGGGGTCACGCACCACGGGGCCTTTTACACCATCTGCGGGCACACGAATCGGTGGTGGTGGAGCGAGCCTTACGAGCCCGAGTTCTGGCCGGCGATCAACTTCCTGGACATCGAGCCCGGGGACGGCGACCGGATCATGGGTGGCTGCAGCAACTTCGGGCAGCTCGTTATTTGCAAGCGGAGGAAGACCTACACGGTTGCCTGGCAGGAGACCCCTGCCGAGGTCATCTGCCCGACTCGTGTGAGCTCGGACATCGGCTGCGTGGGCCCGCGCACCTTTGCGCAGGTCGAGAGTGGGACGGTGTGGCTCGCCGAGCGGGGCATTGCCCTCTACGACGGCCGAGGAGTCCAGCACATTGAGGCTTCCGACTACATCAATGAAATCTTCACCGATCCTGACAACCCGCGATACGTCCGGAAAGACATCAACGGCCGAGTCATTGATGCGGTTGGTGTTTTCTATCCGAAGAGGCAGCAATATCTACTTCTACTGCCCACAGTGCAGACGGATCGTGGGTGCAACCTGCTCCTCGTGTGGGATATCAAGTGCAACGCGATCACGCTCCACGAGTTTTGCCAGCAGTTCCAATCCATGGTGGTTGCGAAAGATTCTGATGGCAATCAAAGGGTTTACGTTGGCGACACCAATGGATTTGTTTGGCTACTCGACACCGGCGACACAGACGGAGCCGGAACTCCAGGCGCGACAGGCACTGTCCAAGGCACGGTTACAGACGGCGGCTTCGACGACAATGGTGCGGCCGTGCTTGACGATAGCACAGCGAGCTTCATTGAAGGCGGGCTTCCTGCTCTTGCTGGCTTGTCTGGCTTGCCTGGATTCTCTGGCGCCATTAATGGCGGTGATCTTGGTCTGGCTGGCGTATGCCTGTATGTGCGCCCTGATGCTGATTCGGAGTGGACGCAGCGCACAGTCTTCGCAGCAACACAAACGCGCCTCTACGTGACGCCGGCCTGGGCGTCTGACGCGGTCCCGGCGGCGGGCTGGGAATACATGGTCGGCCCCATCGAGTTCTTGGCGCTGTTCAAGCCGACCGACTTTGGCTCGGACGACGACACCAAGCGCGATTGGCGCGTTGTCATCTACCACGAGCCGGAGGATCACGACAGTTTCGTGCGGATCGACCTCTTGCAGGACTTCCAGGCGACCGATCCCAATGCCGACATCCAGATCCAGGCGGACGGCACGACGGTGGGGCCGCGCCAGGTGAACCTCAACTACACCTTCGGCAAGCAGGTGATGCCGGTGTCGCGCGAGGTTTTCACGACGATGCAGGTGAAGCTCTCGGCGTTCGCGCCTGAGGCGCCGGTGCGGATCATCAACTTCTGCCTCGCGGTCGAGGGGAGGACGTCCAAGTGAGCCAGGCCTGTGATCTACCGCCGTTCTCGGCTAGCGTGGTTCCCCAGGACCCCCCGACGGCGAACTCCCTGAGGATCATGCAGGACGAAATCCAGCGCTACCTCAACCTGCTCCGCGCTGCGGTCTGTGCGGATCTGCAGGTCTTGGAAGACCGCGTCACGACTTTGGAGCGGCGGGTCGACGCCTGCTGTGGTAGCTCATGAACGGTGTCATCGTAGGAAGCGTGAAGGGTGGTAACGAGGCGCTGGTGATCGACGGAGCGCTATGCGTGGAGATCGTCACGGGCGATCTTGGCAGCGGTCAACACGGCGACGGGCCAGACGGGGTAATCGTCGACGGCGAGAAGGACGACGGCACCGCGCGCGTGACCGGTGGAGCTCTCCACATTGTGATCGTCCCATGAAGTGGAACGGGCGACTCAAGGACGGCGAGCAGGGTGGCACCCACGCTAGGGTCATCAACGGTGCGCTCCAGGTGCGCGTGGCCGCGGGCAGCAGCGTCACGGGCACCGACGCTACGGCGCGCGCGTCCGCTGCTGACGCTCAAGCTTCGGCCGACGCGGCCCAGGCCGAGATCGACAACTACACCGACTTCGCCACTGCCGAGAAGGTCATCGGCAAGAACGAGATCGGGGCCACCCTCTACCGCAAGGGCATCGCGATCCCAGCGGGCCCCAACACGGCTCCGATCACCTACGCGCACGGCATCACGGGTATCTTGACGGTCGAGCGGCAGTGGGGTCGACTCACGCGCATTGGAACGAATAGCCATGTGCCTCTGCCCTATCCGCACATCTCGGTCACCGTGCAGGTCAGCGTCGAAGGGGCTGACGTGAGACTCGATAGCGTGGGCAACTTCAGCGCTTTCTCTGGCATCTACTGGCTCGAATACACACGGTCCTGATCCATGGGCAAAGACAACGGAATCATTCGCGACGGCGTCAAGGGTGGCAACTGGGCGCGAGTCATCAATGGGGCGCTGCAGGTGCGGGCGGTGGCGGGGGGCGGAAGCTCGATCAGTTTTCCGATCACGCCTGCGCAGGGAGGCACCGGGACTACGACGGTCTTCACGCAGGGTAGCGTTGTCTTTGTTGGGCCGGCAGGGGTGTATGCGCAGGACAATGCGAATCTGTTTTGGGATGACACCAATAAACTGCTTACCGCTAGTCTTGTTGTGCTTGGAAAGCAAGCGACCAACTATGGGGCATTGGGATTAGCAGGGTCTATTGCTGGAGCAGCATATAACTTTGCTAGCGGGTCGTCTGATAAGAATCTATACATAAATGTTCCGTCTGGATTTCAATATAGGTTTCAAATCAATGATTCAGAAGTAGCTAGGGTCACCGCCGGCCGCTGGCTCCTCGGCACCACGACCGACGACGGCAGCTCTAGGTTGCAGGTGAGTGGGAATGTTGCGGTGACAGGAAAAGTAACCTCCGTAGGATCTGGCGGTGATTACATCGAGTTGGACTCCTCAACCAACACAATCACTATATTCGATAATGGTGTAGAAAGTGGAACGATTGGCGTGGCTGGTAGCGTATTTACTTTCAACCGATCGATTCGACTAACATCACTCGCAAATGGATCGCGTGTCGCTTTGTTGGATGCGAATAAAAGCATCATTAGTGGTCCGGCAACCGCTGTAACTGGATCGCGTGCGCTTCCTGAGCAAGCGCTCAAAGATTTACTTACTAAGTTGGCAGATATAGGCGTTATTACAGATAGCACTACAGTCTAATGGAACCAGAAATCATCAATCTTCCTGACATCGTCACCGGAATCTCGCTCTCTGCCGGTGCCATCCAACTCATCACACATTGCATTGCCAACTGTCCGCTCACGGCTCTTCAGCGTGAGAACCTGAACAAGGAGCTGGTCACGGCGATCCGAGAAGCAGTCAAGGAACCCAACAATGGTCTACACAAAGTCGATGGTCTTGGACAACGTCAATGCAGCCCTGACGAACAACCCAGCCCTACCGGCTAAGGACATGCTGGTCGAGGTTCGGTCGGTCCAGAACAAGCCGCAGGATCGGCTGGTCAACCAGAACGCGGCATTCGACTACCTGTTCAAGATCCAGCAGACGCCAGCCTTCGTGCCAGACACGGACCTGCTCAATGTGCACCTGTCATGGATCAACAACAACAAGGCAACCATCTCTGCGCCAGACCTGACCAACCTGCTCAACATCGTGCGCAACATCGTGGGCTCGGCGCAGCACGCCATGCCGATTCGGCTCCGCCTCCAGACCTTCAAACGCGAGACGATGGGCGACTACAGCGACTCTGATCCGATCGAGGCTACGCTGTTCAGCATCTTCCAGCAGATCCAGGTCGCCGATACCGCAGACAAGCTCGATGCTCTGCAGAGCCAGCTCCGTTCCTATGAGTCCTTGATCCCCGTAGCGTAGCCATGCCCACGTCCACCTACCCAGCCCAGAACAACCAGGCCACGAACCCTGGCCAGCCGCAAAACACTCAGGGCATGCCGCCGTCCGGCGCCATCCCGCCGGGCAACGTGCAGACCGCGGGCGGTGGCAGCGTGCGCACCCTTCCCGCGACCGGGCTCCAGCAACAGGCCGCCGCGATCGCGGGCAACAACCAGGGCCTGCAGCAGCCGTCTCCGCAGCAGGGCATGCTCCCGCCGTCGAACGTGACGCGACCGGGCCAGACCAACCTGAACGACCTGGCCGAGAACCTCGCGCGCAACTACGGGATCCAGCTCGGCGCCAACCCGCTGGTCGACGAGCAGGGCAACTTCAACCGGATGCCCAGCAGCGGGCAGGAGGCGGTCGGCTTCCAGTTCATCAGCCAGGCGATCGCCGACGAGCAGAACCGCCGGCAGAACACGAAGGCCGAGTCGGCGCTGCAGACCGGGCTCGGCCAAGTGCAGAAGCGCGGCCGCGGCTCGCTCGCGACGCTGCAGAGTGGCCAGTTCGAGAGCCTAGCGAATCTCTACGCGAGCCAGCAGCACAAGGCCGCCGACTTCTCTTACTTCGTGCAGAAGGAGCAGCTCGACAAAGCCGAGCAGCTCGTCTCGCGCCAGGAGAGGCTCGCCAAGAAGATGGGCAAGCGAGCAATGATCGGCGGTATCGTCGGCGCGGCCGCGGGCTTCATGATCGGAGGACCCGTTGGCGCAGCAGCGGGCTACTCGGTTGGATCCGGTGTCGGCGGCGGGAGCGGCTTCTTCTAAGGAATCACGATGGCGACCTACGGCGGGACGGACACTTCTGGGCTGGCGAACGCGGACCTTGCTGGCCGGCAGCAGAAGCTCAAGGCGCAGATGGACTACGCGCAGCAGGTCAACCAGGGCCTGCAGGGAGCCGGGCAGCAGATCCAGGGTGGGCTCGGACAGGCAGCGCAAGCCGACGAGGCTGCGAAGGGCCGCCAGCTCGAAGCCGCGCGTAGCGGGCTCGAGCTCGACTCCAAGACCGGGAAGTATGTCGAGACGGCGCCAGCGAAGCAGCAGCGCGAGTTCAGCCAGGGACGCCAGGTCGCCGAATACGGGCTCGAGAAGGACTACAAGACGAGCCAGATCCTGCAGCGTCAGCAGGAGCTGAACCAGCAGGGCGAGCAGCTCAAGCAGGAGAGCGGGCTGCGCCAGCAGCACAGCGCCACCGAGATGGCGCGCGCGAACGTCGATGCGATGCGCGAAGAGCGCCTGATGCAGGAGTTCAACACCAAGACCGGCATCGAGCGCGAGGACGCGCGCAACAAGCTGAACAGCGGGGTCGACGATCGCCTCGAGAAGGCGACCGACCAGATGATCCGCCTGCAGACCGGAGACCTCTCGGCGCAGAAGGAGTCGATCGCTCTCTTGGCTCCTCTCGCGCAGAGCAATCCCAAGATGAAGGGCGCATTGGACGAGATCCTCAGCGGCAAGACAACGCCCGAGGGTATGCAGACGATCATGTCGTCATTGCAGGAGCAGCGCAATCAGATCGCATTGTCTGGTGCTGCCAAGACTGGCTACATCAGTCCGCTGGTCGACCCGTCCTCGCCAATGATGCAAGAGTTCTACTCCTTCCGCAACTTATACACGCGGCGTATGGAAGGGGACATGGCCGCAGAGATGCAGATCATGCAGCAGCTTCCCGAAGGAGAGCGGGACAGCATGCGCTCGTATCTGCGTCTATCAGCTAAGACCCAGGAGGATCGCGTTCGGCTTGCCAATCAAGCCGCCGCGCAGGGCTTCCTAGGCATCACGATGGCCCGACGGGCCGCAGGAGCAAGCAGTGGACAATCTGGACCAGGAGGGGGAGGGCCAAGGCCAGGGGCCAGCCAGCCAACCAAGCTCGGCGGGAGCCAGCCAACCGGCAACTACCCCGGCACCAACACCGACTTCTCAGGCGGCTACTCCCGCTGAAGAGCCCGTCGTCCCGCGATTCAAGATCGCGAAGCCCAAGGTCTACTCGCCCGACGCCCAAGGCACGATCAGGGAAGAGGGCACAGGAGCGCGCGACTTCAACGCGCAGTTCTTCGAGTTCGCGAAGCGGCGCCAGCACATCGAGCAGCTCCAGAAGGAGGGCAAGCGGCAGGACGCCAATGACCTGCTCGATGGGGAATACGTCGACTCGCTGAACCAGGAGGTCATGGCGGACGTGCGCGGGAAGGACCCGCTCTACGACCAGGGCAACACGATCGCCATGACCGAGCAGACCAAGGCGATCCGCACGCAGCGCCTGATCGGCGAGCGCATGGGGAAGCTCGATCGCGCCGTCAACGAGAACAAAGAAGACGTCGACTGGTTGCACAATATCTGGTCGACCAGCGTCGCGCAGTTCAAGGAGGTCAACAAGCTGACGCTCGCCGACATGCACAACATGTCACCCGAGGATATGGCGCAGCGCATCAAGCCGCTGCGGCTCCTCGAGAGCGAGGCTGGCAACATCCAGCAGCGCATTGCCAAGATGAATGCGCGCTTCAAGACGATCGACCCCAACTTCTCGGTCTTCAGCCACCCCAAGACCGCCATTGCCGCCCAGGGGCTCGGCGTCATGACCAATGGCGATCGGCCGTCCATCTTCAAGAAGGAGGCCGACCCCATGGCTGGCTTCCTCGGCAAGACGGCGACCAATCTCTCCGCCGTCGCGCTCTCCGGCGCCGAGGGCGCTACGCAGTTCATGGCCGACCTGGTGCGTCCGATCGGCGCAGCGGGTGGCCTCGTGGGCGACTGGATCCTGCGCGGGATCATGGGTGAGGACGGCTACAACGCCGCCCTGCAGAAGGTCTTCGAGACCACCGGCTTCCATCCGGACTTCGTCGGCGCGCCCAATGTCGAGCTCCGCGACGAGCACGGCAACGTCCAGATCGTGAAGAACCGGTTCGGTCTCCCCGAGCTCGTGGGACCCGTTGGCGCGCTTCTCTATGGCCAGCACGCCGGCGAGTTCGCGGCCAACGCGCGCGAGGCGAAGGACGTGTGGAACGCGTTCGGCCACGAGCAGGCCTGGGGCTGGGGGCTCGCCGCGGACGTCTCCAACTTCGTCGGCGGCATGGCCGGGCTCGGCGTCGCGACCGCACCCTTCAACAGCGCCATGATGAAGGGCAAGACCCTGGTCGCCCAGGGCATGGCTGCGATCGGCGCGCGCACGACCGGCACGGCGGCGAAGATCGCGGACGTGCTCAGCAACGGGGCTGCTCAGGCGGCGGCCTTCGGCACCTACGAGACCGTTTCCCACGGCTTCATGGAGGGCTACACCGACTCCTTCCGGCGCGGTGCTGAGACCGGGCTCGTGTTCTGGGGGCTCGGTGCCATGGGGCACCAGGTCGAGTCCCTAGCACTGCGCAAGGAGATGCCGCTGTTCTTGTCCAACGCGCTCGGCGCCGCGACGGAGGGCGTGGGCATGACCGCCTACGGCGCCGCGCGCGACGTCGCGTTCCGCGACACGCCGGCCGGGCAAACGCTCTGGGCGTTCATCAAGAACCCGAGCAGCGAGACCTGGCACAGCTACCAGGAGGAGCTCGGCAAGAACGTGCTCGGCATGGTCGCCTTCAAGGCCGCGTTCGGCCGCGGGGCCACGCGCGAGAACCTGCTGAATCAGCGGCTCGAGGCGGAGGCGCGCGAGGGCCGCAAGACCGTCGACGAGGCCACCAAGCGCCAGGCCGGCGAGCGCACAGCGCAGATGCTGGTCGACCTGCAGGAGGGTAAGACCAACACGCCGATGGAGGCGTGGCAGCTCGCGCGCTACCACAAGGAGCTCGGCCCCATCGCGAAGGAGATCGGGCAGCAGGGCCGCGAGGAGGCGGCGCTTGGCAAGACCCGCGGGGAGCCCGAGCAGATGCTTCCCGGCTCGCTGTCGGGGCGCAGCGGCACCTACAACGTCGAGGCGACCGAGAACCTGGCCGAGCGCATGATCCGCTTCAACCGCAAGCGCGACGCTGCGCGCGCGGAGGAGGGCGGGGGCGAGGGGCGCGAGCTCGGCGTCGTCGGCGCGCACATGGGCGACCGCATGGTCTTCACGGCCGTGAAGGGCACGAGGGGCGTGGCCGGCCCCGAGGTCGACCTCGCCGGCGCTGCGAAGCGGCTCGGCGCCGAGGGCGAGAAGCGCGGCGTGACGCCGGAGCAGATCCTCGAGCGTGCCTTCACGCTGCACAACCACCCTGGATCCACGCCGTTCTCGGCGCAGGACCTCGGCTACTTCCTCGGTCGCAAGGCCGCCACGGGCGCCGACAAGCACTTCGTGGCGACCGACCGCGGGCTGTGGGTCGCGCAGACCAAGGGCTCGGCCGAGGGCAAGCTCGACATGGCCGCGGTGAACAAGGAGATCGCCGTCGCGGCCGGGCGGCGCGCGTCGGACAAGGCGATGCAGGACGCCTACCTGTCGAACTGGCACATGCTCAAGCGGAGCACGCCGGAGCAACGGGCCCTCGCGAAGGAGGGGGCCAAGCGCTACGGCGAGGCGGTGACCGAGGTCGCAGCCCGGCACGGCATCGACGTGCGCTTCTACGACGCCAAGGAGGGCGCCCAGCGCTTCGGCGAGTTCCAGAAGAGTGGGGACTTCGAGAAGGCGTTCGGCGAGCAGCGGGCGCCAGAGGCCCCTTCCAGAGGCCCCGTTGTCTCCGAAGAGGAGCTGGCCGCGCTCTCCGCCGGCATGCCCGATGTCGGCGAGGGGTCCGACTTCAAGGAGGGTGGCCCCGAGCTCGAGGCGACGGCGCCGCGCGAGGGCCCCGCGCGCGAGCCCAAGGTGTCGGTGCCGCGCCGGCGCAAGGGCGAGAGCGTGCTCTCGGACTCCGAGCTCCAAGCCCTCATGGGCGGCGACGAGATGGTCAGCGAGCCCACGCCCGAGAAGCAGGAGGCCCTCGCCAACGCCTACAAGTGGTTCCAGAAGACCAAGGACCCGGAGGTCTTCTTCGACATCGCCGGCGACCAGTTCGGCACCGAGGGCCTGGCCAAGACCCCCGAGAACGTCGAGCGCCTGATGCGCGCCGCGGGCCTCGAGACCGGAGGACCCGTTGCCCAGGGCGCCCCGGACAAGGCCCAGGCCGGCCGGACCGGCATCAGCGAGGACGAGCTGCTGCAGGTGACGCGCAGCCACGCGCGCCTCGAGGCGGCCGCGCGCGAGATGGAGAAGGAGGGGCGCTTCAGCAAGAGCCTCAACCGCATGGTCGAGGCCGAGACCTACCAGGCCATCGCGGACAAGGTCCGGGCGATGCGCGGGCAGAACGAGGCCAAGCTCGAGGCGGCCGCGCGCGAGATGGACAAGGAAGGCGCCTTCAGCACGAGGATCGGCAAGCCCGTGGAGGCCGCCACCTACGCCAGGATCGCTCGTGACGTCCGGGCGATGAAAGACACCGTCCGGCTCGCCGAGCCCACGCCCGAGCTCCCTGGCGCCCTCCACGAGCCCACCGGCGGCAAGGAGCCGTCTGCTCCGCCGCCCTCGGACGCCGACGCCGAGAAGTTCCTCTCGAACATGTTCGCCCGGCGCAGCAAGCTGATCGGCGAGGGACCGAGCCTCTACCAGCGGATGAAGGGCTGGGGCGAGCGCTTCGCTGCCGCCTTCAAGAACCCGTCGACACGCGAGCTGATCGCCGAGCGCATCGAGAAGGCTGGCTACCGCAGCAAGTTCGCCAAGCTCGGCAAGGACGAGGAGTTCGTGCTCGCGGAGACCGACCGGCTCCAGGGCGACCTGCGCATGGCGCCGCGCCTGTCGATGGGCGACCTCGGCGACATCTTCGAGCCGATCACGGCGAAGGCGCGCGACAAGAAGATCACGCCCGACGGCGCCGTGATCGAGCTGATGGACGTGCAGGAATACGCGGTGATGCGCGATCAGTTCGACAATCGCATCCGCACCCACAAGGAGCTCATTACCGACGATGCCGGCAAGCCCGTGCTGGACGAAGGTGGCAATCAGCAATACCGCGACGTGGAGACCGAGAACACGTTGCCAGGGAACCTGACCCCCGAGCAGTGGCAACGGGCTCTCCTGCAGGCGGAGGGTCGCCTCACGCCGGAGGGAAAACAGGCCTACCTCAACATGCGCAAGGTCCTGGACGACTCTTGGCAGTCGCTCGTCGACCGTGGGCTCGCGCGCGCCGAGGACAAGCAGCAGAACTACTACCCGCGCAAGGTCGTCGACTACGAGGACTTCATTGCTGGCATCGGGCCAATGCGAGACGTGGCAATGCCCAAGGAGCCGTTCCGTGGCTTCTTGAAGGCGCGCAAAGGCAGCGAGCGCATGATCGACCCGACGCCAGAGGCTCTCATGAGCTATCTGACCAAGGTCCGTCTCACCAATGCGGTGCACGACTACAATGAGCGAGTCGCGCGCGGCATCGAAGATCGCCTCCTGGACGAGCTCGGCACCTCACGCGAAGAGGTGAAGGACATGACGCCCCAGGAGTGGCAGGACCTGCGCGCCCGCGCGGAGAAGGAGCACGGCGGCGTCGTGGTCGACATCCGCTACGGCCGCTCCGGGCAGCGCACGCTCGAGCGCGACCCGGTGACGCTGGATACGATCGCCACCATCCACGCGCTCACCGACATGCGCATCGTGCCCGAGGCCGTGGTCGGCCGGAACATGCGCCCCGACGCCGAGCTCGGCCGCCACCTGGTCACGAAGGACATGATCGACCTGTGGCGGAGCCAGCGCGACGCCAGCTCCTGGCTCAGCTCCCCGTTGCTCCGCGGGATCCGCCGGATGATCGGCAAGTGGTTCAAGGGCCCGGCTCTGCGCGGGCTCGGCGGGGCGCGCGTGTTCGGCCGCAACGTGCGCAACGTCATCAGCGATGAGACGGCGATCGCGTTCAAGGATTCGATTCGCGCCGCGGCTGAGACGACACGGCTGATTCCTGAGACGAGCCCGGTGGCGAAGGCGCTCGCGGTGCGGGACTCGGAGGCGGCGATCGCCAAACTCTCGCCTGCGGCTCAGAGTTTGGCGCGGGAGCTTCAGCGCTACAACACCGCGAAGAGCGGCCTGTGGACCAGTGAGGTCGAGGGGATGCGCGACCAGCTCCAGGGCGAGTGGCTCAAGCACTACCTGCCCGAGACCGGCAACTTCCTGCGCTGGGTCAGCAAGCTGGCGCGCAGCGACTTCCGCTGGGCGAACGCCGTCGATAACTACGCCGAGAACCTGGTGCGCTCAGCCTACTTCATGCGCGAGCGCATGTCGGCGCTGCGCGACATCGCCGAGGGCAAGCTCGAGCCTCGGCCGGGCGAGAGCGCCGAAACGGCGGCGACACGGAAGGCCCACCTGCAGGTCAGCGACGTGCTGGTCAACTACGACTGGCTGACGCCGCTCGAGCGCCAAGCGCTCAACGGCGTGATCTTCCCGTTCTACACCTGGGCCCGCTACAACCTGACCAAGCAGCTCGCGGAGGTCGTGCGGCACCCGGGGAACGCGCTCGCGAAGTATGCGACCTATGCCGGTGCGATCGGCCTTTTCAACTGGCTCATGGCGGCCAACGAGGAGGATCGGTTGACGCAGCTCCGGCCCGACCTCGCCGGCAAGGGGCACCTGTTCCTGCCGTGGGCGAAGGACGAGTTCGGGAACCCGTTGCTGCTGACGTGGGAGGACACGTTCACGGCTGCGACCGACTTCCTCGGCCTGTCCGGCGCCGGCAACAAGATCGGCGCCTACGTGCTCGGGCACGGCAACGAGGAGCTCCTCATGGCTCAGCTCTTCCCTCAGGGCCTCGAGCAGGCGCAACGGGCTCTGGCGAACGCGACCGCGCCGTGGATCCGCCAAGCACTCGACGTCGGCTACCGCACCAGCTACCAGACGGTCGGCGAGCGGGCCGAGAACGTCGAGCGCACGGTGGGGCGCTCCTTCCTCCCCGCGACCGACGCCATGCGCTACCTGGGGGCCGGTCCCCGCGACGAGAGCGCGGGACAACGGGCTCTCACGCAGCTCCCGATGTTGCGCTTCATCGACCTGACGGCCGGGGTGCCGAGTGCTCAGGCCGGGGAGCAGTTCACGGCCGGGCGCATCCAGCGCGAGGCCGCTCAGGTCGCGGGTGGCGTCCAACACCACATGCAGCGCTTCGTCGCCGGGCTGAAGAGCGGCAACAGCGATATGATGCAGGGTGCGGTCGACAAGGTCTGGGCTGAGCTCGGCGAGCAGATGACTCAGGCCGGGCAGACCGAAGCCAACCTGTGGGCACGCATGATGCGCGTTGGCACCCATCAAATGCTGATGCAAGAAATGGCTACGAGTGGTATGCCACCCAAGTTCTGGCAGCTCAGTAGGACCCAGCAAGTCGACTTCCTGATGAGGGAAAACCAATGAAGAGACTTCTCGTTGTTTGCTGCGCATTGGCGCTCAGTGGCTGTTCTTCGCTCTCCAATGCCCAAGCCGAGGCCGACGTCTACAACATCGTGGCGCCGGCGCATCACGACTACGTCGAGCACGACATCACCATGCCGACCGACGCCA
>Ga0134124_10000256_pt1 | contig 47423 bp, 50 predicted proteins | sample KB304_FD_96880 | JGI IMG/M metagenome (GOLD analysis project Ga0134124, IMG submission 96880) | Terrestrial soil microbial communities without Nitrogen fertilizer from Kellogg Biological Station, Michigan, USA - KB3-0-4 | ecosystem: Environmental > Terrestrial > Soil > Unclassified ...
CCGCGCACCCGCGCTTCCGTGTGCTCGTCGTCCGCGAGCTCTCGCGCCTCGTCGGCCGTCGCCTGACGCCGGCGCCGAGTCTGGCCGCGACCGCGTGGTCCCTGCGCCCCCTGGCCGCGGCCTCGGCCGCCCTGCGCGGCGTCGCGCTCGATCTCGCGACCATCTGCGTCGATCTGCGGCTGCTCGCCTCCGGCCCCGACACCGGACTGGCCGAGCTACGACTGCCCGAGGTCGAGCCGGGCTCGTCGATCATGCCGGGCAAGGTCAATCCCTCGGTGCCGGAGGCGGTGCAGATGGCGTGCTTCCAGGTGGCCGCGCACGATCACGCCGTGGCGCTGGCCGCCGGCGCCGGTGAGCTGGAGCTGAACGTGATGACGCCGCTCGTAGCCGATAACCTCGCCGGGGCCTTCGAGGTCCTCACGCGCGGCGTGGCGCTGCTGCGCACGCGCTCGATCGAGGGGCTCGCCGTCGACCGGCGACGCGCGAGGGCGCTGGTCGCGGGCAGCCTGATCGAGGCCACGGCGTTGTCGCCGTACCTCGGCTACGACGTGACGGCCGAGGTCGTGAAGGAGGCACGGGCGACCGGGCGGCCGTTGCGTGAGGTCGTGCTCCATCACGGCCTGCTCGACGCCCGCGCGCTGGCCCGCGTGCTCTCGCCGGCGGCGCTGACCGGACCCCGGGCGACCGACGTGGGCCTGCGCCGGCGGGTGCAGCGGGCCCCCGCGTACCGCGCATTCCGCGCCGGCCTGGCCGAAGAATAGGCTTGTCTGGCCGCCCCGGGGGTTCATACTTCAGCTGACGCGATGCGCTGCCTTTTCGTGTGCGCAGACGACTTCCTCTGGCGCTTGGCCGCCGACCTCAAGGAGACCCGGGTGGCGCCGCTCTGGCTCGTTGAACAGCCACGGCTCCGCGCCCGGATCCAGGAGCGTGGTGGTGAGGCCCTGGCGGGCCGTCTCGAGGGCGAGGCCCTCTACCGCCGCGCCTTCCGCTCCGGCCACGAGCCCGTGCTGGTGGCCGTCGAGCGGGGTCGTCAGGCCCGGGTCATCGCGGCCATTCGCCGGGTGGCGCCGGCCGCACCGCTGGTCGTCATCGCCGACGCCGCCCCCGACGCCGAGCCGCTGGTGATCCTGCCGCCGGCGGCCCTGGCCGGCCGCGTGCTGGAGTCCGCGCTGGAGCGCGCCACGACCCGCGCTCGCGTGCGGCGGTTGCGCGAGCACTTCGCGCCGGCCGAGCGCGTGCTGATCTTGATGCAGGACGATCCCGACCCCGACGCCATCGCCTCCGCCCTCGCGCTCAAGATGCTGCTCGGCCGCACGAAGTCGGCGGCGACCATCGCGACCTTCGGGACCATCACCCGCCCGGAGAACCGTGCGATGACGCGCCTGCTCGAGATCAACGTCGAGCAGGTGAAGCCGCGCGACCTCGGCGACTACGACATGCTGGCGATGGTCGACACCCAGCCGGCCCGCTTCGAGGAAGCGCTGGGCGAGGTCGACCTGGTGATCGACCACCACCCCGAGGAGAGCCCGGTGCGGGCGCGCCTGCGCGACATCCGTCCCTCGTACGGCGCCACTTCCACGATCCTCACCGAGTACATGCGCGCGGCCGACGTGAAGATCCGCGAGCGCGTGGCCACCGCGCTGTTCTACGGCATCAAGGCCGACACCCTGCACCTGGAGCGCGGCGCCACCCGAAGCGACATGGAAGCCTTCAAGTTCCTACACGGGCACGCGAACCACAACACGCTGCGCCGCATCGAGCGCCCCGACCTGCCCGACGCCGCGCTCGACGTGCTGGCCCGCGGCCTGGCCGGGCGGCGCCTGCTGGAAGGCGTGATGTTCGTGCACCTGGGCGCGGTCGCCTACCCGGAGCTGGTCGCGCAGTTCGCCGACTTCCTGCTCCAGGTCGAGGGGGCCGAGTGGTCGGTCGTGTCCGGTCGCGTGAACGGCGAGCTGCACGTCTCCGTGCGCAACGTCGGCTACGTGCGCGCGGCCGGCGACGTGGTGCGCGCGGCGTTCGGCGATCTCGGCGGGGCCGGCGGCCATCGCTCGATGGCCAAGGCCGTGGTGAAGCTGCGCGACTGGCGGGCGGCCGGGCTGTCGGCCGGCGACGTAGAGATCGCCGAGGTCATCGTCACCCGGTTCGTGGCCGCGCTCCGCGCCGGGCGCGAGTAACGCGCGTGGAAGAGACCGCGCGCCTCACCGAGTCGATCAAGGAGCTCTTGAGCAGCGGCCGCGAGGAGCGCCTCGGCCAGATCCTCGAGGACGCCTATCCCGCCGACATCGCCGCCGCGCTGCGCGAGCTGCCGGTCCCCGAGCGCGTGCACGTCTTCCGGCTGCTCCCGCCCACCCGAGGCGGCGCCGTGCTGTCCGAGCTCGACGATCAGACGCTGCTGGAGCTGGTGCGCGCGCTCGACGAGCACGAGGTCTCGCGGATCCTCGACCGGATGCCGCCCGATCACGTCGTCGAGGTCGTCGAGGAGCTGCCCAAGGAGCAGGCCGACAAGATCCTCGACCTCATGGAGGAGGAGAAGTCCGAGGAGGTCCAGGAGCTCCTCGAGTACCCGGAGAACACCGCCGGCCGTCTCATGTCGCGCGAGTTCGTGGCCGTGCACGAGAACGCCACCGTGGCCCAGGCCATCGAGCACATCCGCAAGGCGGCCAGCGGCGAGGACGCCTTCTATCTGTACGTCGTGGACGACCACGATCACCTGGTCGGCCTCGTCCCGCTCCACCGGCTGCTGACCGCCGATCCCGCCATGCCGATCCGGGCGATCCGCACGGAGGACGTCCAGAGCGTCCCCGTGGAGACCGACCAGGAAGAGGTCGCGCGACTGGTGCAGCGCTACAACGTCATCGAGGTGCCGGTGGTCGACGGCAACCACCGCCTGCTCGGGACCATCAGCGTGGACGACGTCATCGACGTCATCCACGAGGAGGCCACCGAGGACATCCAGCGCCTCGGCGGCGTGCCCGGCGACGAGACGGTCCTCGATCCGCCCGAGGCCGTCTTCACCAAGCGCCTGATCTGGCGGCTGATCAACCTCGGCACCGCGGTGCTGGCCGCCTCCGTGATCGGCCTGTTCGAGTCCTCGATCCAGGCCTTGGCCACGCTGGCGATCTTCATGCCGATCGTGGCCTCGATGGGTGGGATCGGCACCACGCAGACGGCCACCGTGGTGGTCCGCGGCATCGCCCTGGGCGAGATGACGGCCGGGGTCCTGCGGCGAGTGCTGTGGAAGGAGGTCTGGCTGGGGTTCATGACCGGCATGGCCAACGGCCTCGTCCTTGCTGTCATCGCTTTCCTATGGAAGGGGAGCTGGCTCCTCGCACTCATCCTGGGGGTGGCGCTCGTCTTCAACATGGTGGTGGCCGCGGTCGTCGGCACGCTGGTGCCGATCGCTCTGAAGACGTTCCGCGTCGATCCGGCGATCGCGTCCAGCGTCATCATTACGACCTTCACGGATGTGTGTGGCTTCTTTTCGTTTCTGGGCCTGGCCACCCTCCTGATGCGGTTCCTGCTATAGCCTCACAAGGCACTTGGCAACGCCCGGGGGCGGCGGTTAGAATTCACCCGGCAACGGCCTTCCCGGTGTTTTTGACCGTCCTCCAATCCAAGTCGCTGGAGGGACGAACGTGGACGTAGCGTTGGAGAAGAGGCAGGTCGAGCGTGCGTACGAGCTGTACGCGCCGGTGTACGACTTCATCTTCGACTGGATCTTCGCCCCGGGGCGCTCGGCGGCGATCCAGCACCTCAACCTGAAGCCCAACGAGACGGTCCTGGAAGTCGGCATCGGGACCGGGCTCAACCTGCCGCTGTATCCCGCCTCCTGCCGGCTCACCGGCGTCGACCTCTCGCAGGAGATGCTCGACAAGGCGGTCGAGCGGGCCCAGAAGCTCGCCATGCCGAACGTCACGCTCAAGGTGATGGATGCCACGTCCATGGACTTCGCCGAGAACGAGTTCGACAAGGCGGTGGCCACCTACACGATCTCGGCGGTGCCGGATCCGGTGGCGGTGCTGCGTGAGATGCGGCGGGTCGTGAAGCCGGGCGGTGAGCTCGTCATCCTCAATCACTTCCGCAGCGAGCGCCGGCTGTCCGGGCGCCTCGAGGACCTGGTGGCCCCGGTCTGCACGCGGCTGGGCTGGAAGTCGAACCTCGAGATGATGCCGCTGCTGGAGCACGTCGGGCTCACGCCGGAAGTCGTGATCAAGGTGAATCTGTTCAACGGGTGGCGCCTCGTGAAGTGCGTCAACCGGAAGTAGCCCGGCTCCTCTCCCTCGCGGCCGCCACCGTTCTCGTCGGCCCGGTCGCCCGGGCCGCGGTCGATCTGGTCCTCGCGACGGCGTTCCTCGTCGAGTTCCTCTCCGCCGGTCACTATCACCCGCTGTCGGCGCTGACCAACGCCCCGCGCCGCCAGGCGCTGCCCGTCGACGGCGCGGCCGTCGACCGCTGGGGCGACGGCGGCGTGCCGCTCGTGCTCGTGCACGGCTACGCGCCGGCCGGCAAGGACGAGCCGCGGGTGCAGGACGCCGCCGCGCTCCTGGCCCGCGCCGGCTTCGACGTGGCGGTGCCCACGATTCCCGGTCTCACGCACGGACGCCTGCGCCCGGACGACGTCCGGCCGGTGGTCGCCACGCTGGCCGCGCACCCGGCGCCGAGCGTGATGGTGGCCGTGAGCATCGGCGCCGGCCCCGCGCTGCTGGCCGCCGCCGACCCCGCCGTCCGCGATCGCCCGCGCGTGGTGCTGAGCCTCGGTGGCTACGCCTCCGCGCTCGAGTTGCTGCGCTTCTTCCTCACCGGCGAGTACGGCTGGAACGGCATCCACGGCCGAGTCGTCCACGATCCCGCCATCGTGCGCTGGTTCGTCGAGGCCAACGCGGACCTGCTGGACACCCCCGCGCCGGCGGCGCTCGCCGATCCCGCCCGCGCCGCCGCCCTGCTCGCCGCGCCGCCGCCGCGCGTCGCCGACCTGCTGGCCCGGCTGTCGCCCGAGCGCATCGCCGGCGAGATCCGCGCGCGGCTGGTGCTCGTGCACGGCGTGGACGATCGCGCGGTGCCCTACACGGAGAGCCTGCGGCTGGCCGCCGCCCGGCCCGAGGGCACCCGCGTGGTGCTGGTCCACCTGGTCGAGCACGTCGGGGGGACGCGGGTCGGCGCCGGGCTCACGGCGGCGCGCGAGCTCGGAGCCTTGATCCTGGTGGTGTACGGCCTCGGCCGGGTGGGGTGAGACGAAGCGCTACTGCGCGGCGGCGCGGCCGTCCGGGGAGCCGGGGCGCTGGATGCCCCAGGTCGCGAGCTTCGCCAGCACCGTGTTGCGATGGACGCCGAGCTGTCGGGCGGCGCGGCTCACGTTCCACGAAAACCGCTCCAGTGTGCGCAGGACGTACTGCCGCTCGAACTGATCGCACGCCTCGCGCAGCGGCACCGTGTCGCGGGTCAGGACCGAGACCGTCTCCGGCATCGCGACGTCGAGCGGCACGTCCTGCAGGTGGACCACGGGGCCGCCGGCCAGCACCACCGCGCGGTGGATGACGTTCTCCAGCTCCCGCACGTTGCCGGGCCAGTCGTAGCGCGTGAGCGCGTCCAGCGCGCCCGCCGACACGCCGCGCACGTCGCGATGGCTCTCGCGCGCGAACTTGCGAATGAAGTGCTCGACCAGCCGCGGGATGTCGTCACGACGCTCGCGCAGCGGCGGCACGTGGATCGGCACCACGCTCAGCCGGTAGTAGAGGTCGTCGCGGAACGCGCGCTCGCGCACGGCCTGGCGCAGGTTGACGTTGGTGGCGGCCAGCACGCGGACGTCGATGGGGATCGGCCGGGTGCCGCCCAGCCGCTCGACCTCGCGCTCCTGCAGGGCGCGCAGCAGCTTGGTCTGCAGATCCAGCCGCAGGGAGCCGATCTCGTCGAGGAAGATCGTGCCGCCGTGGGCCAGCTCGAACTTGCCGAGCCGCCGCCCGATGGCACCGGTGAATGCGCCCTTCTCGTGGCCGAAGAGCTCCGACTCGATCAGCGCCTCCGGGATGGCCGCCACGTTGATGGCCACGAAGGGCTGCGCGCTCCGCCCGCTGCGCTGGTGGACGGCGCGCGCCACCAGCTCCTTGCCGGTGCCGCTCTCGCCGGTGATGAGCACCGTGGTGGGCGTGGCGGCGATCTGCGTAATGAGCTGATAGACGCGGACCATCTCCGGGTGGCGGCCGACCAGTCCTTCGAAGCCGTCGTGCGTCGCCATCCCCGAGGGCGCCAGCGCCGATTGCAGGCACAGCACCTGGCGCTCCAGCGCGCGCTTCTCGAGCGCCCGCTCGACCAGCATGAGGATGTCGTCCACGTCGAACGGCTTGGTGATGTAGTCGTAGGCGCCGCGCTTGAGCGCCTCGACGGCGGTACGGACGTCGTGCACCGCGGTGGCCAGCACCACCACCGTCGACGGATCGGCGGCCTTCACCTTCGGGAGGACGTCGATGCCCGGCTCCCCCGGCATGCGCTGGTCGAGCATGACGAGGTCGACCTCGCGCGTGCGGAGCAGCTCGAGCGCGTCGGCGCCCGTCTCCGCCTCCAGGACCTCGCAGGTGCCCTCCAGGATCGCGCGGATGGAGGCGCGCACGCCCTCCTCGTCGTCCACGACGAGAACGGTGCCCCGGCGCGAGAGCGTCGGCGGCTCCGGCAGGCCGGCGGCGTTCATCGGCCGGCCTCGCGCTCCACGACCAGGTACTGGTTGCGGCCGCCGCCGCTGGCGCCGGGCTGATGGACCCACACGAGCACCGAGCGGCCGGCCGGCACCGCGCTCAGCGTCTTCTGCAGCGACGGCGCGTCGTGCACCGGCTGCCGGTCGACCTCCAGGATGATGTCGCCGCGCCGGAGGCCCGCGCGCTCGGCGGGGCCGCCGGTGGCCACGTCGGTGACGAGCAGGCCATGACTGAACGGCAGCCCGAGCCGCTCGGCCGTGTCGGGGGCCAGCGGCTCGACCTGCAGCCCGAAGCCCTCCGGACCCGCATCCGCCTCAGCCGTCGCCGTGTCGTCGGCCGGCATCTCCCCCACACGCACGCTGAGACGCTGCGGCGCGCCCTCGCGGACCACGCCGATGCCGATCGACTGGCCGGGGGCGACGTTGGCCACGCGCCGCTGCAGGTCGGGCACCTCGCGGATCTTCGTGGCGCCGAGCTGCACGATGACGTCACCCGGCTTGAGCCCGGCCGCCTCGCCGGGGCCGCCCTTCATCACGTCGGCGACCAGCACGCCCTCGCGCTCGCGCACGCCGAAGCTCGTCGCCAGCTCGTCGGTGAGGTCCTGGATGACGATGCCGAGCCAGCCGCGCGTCACCTTGCCGCGCGCGATGAGCTGGCCCATCACCAACCGCGCCTCGTTGATCGGGATCGAGAAGCCGATCCCCTGCCCGGACGCGACGATCGCCGTGTTGATCCCGATCACGCGCCCGTCCAGGTTCAGCAGGGGGCCCCCGGAGTTGCCGGGATTGATGGACGCGTCGGTCTGTATGAAGTTCTCGTAGGTGGCCACGCCGACTCGCGTACGGGCGGTCGCCGACACGATGCCGACCGTGACCGTGCGGTCGAGGCCGAACGGGTTGCCGATCGCGATGACCCACTGGCCGACCCGCAGGCGCTCGGAGTCGCCCAGCTGCGCCACCGGCAGCGGCGCTGGCGCGTCGACCTTGAGCACCGCCAGGTCGGTCTTCGGGTCGCGACCGACCAGCGTGGCCGTGAACTTCCGGGAGTCGGACAGGCGCACGGTGATGTCCTGAGCGTTCTCGATGACGTGATTGTTCGTCAAGATGTATCCGGCTGGATCCACGATGACGCCGGAGCCGCTGGACCGCGGCTCCTCGCGCGGCCGGCGCTTGAAGTACCGCTCGTAGAACTCGTCGCCGAAGAACTCGCGGAAGCGCTGGGGGTCGTCGGCCGAGCCGGGCGCCGGCCGCCGGGAGACGGTGCTGACATTGACGACGGCCGGCGTCACCCGATCGGCGACCGCGGTGAACGCCTCTTCCATCGCCTGCAGCACCGCGCGGGCGTCGATCTTCTGGCCGGGCGGCTTGGTCGGCGGGCGCTTGTCGGGGGCGGCCGGAGGCCGCGCCGGCGCTGGCTGGGCCCAGGTCGGCGAGGCGAGCGCGGCGAGGAGCACGAGCGCGAGCACGAGCCTCATGGAAGTCAGACGCCGCATTCTACCGGCCGCCCTCGGGCTCCGCCAGCGCGATCAACCGGAGCTCGACGACCTCGCGAGTGGCGGCGCTGATGGGCGCCGCCGTGCCACGGCGCAGGCCCGCGACCCACAGGATGCGCCCGTCCAGCTCGACGAGCGGCAGCCGATCGCGCTCCCAGCGCGGCACCTTCGCGTCGATCAGGAACGACTTGAGTCGGCGCTCGCCGGCGCCGAACGCGTCGAACCGATCGCCCCGCCGGCGACGACGGATCGTGAGCGCGGACGACACGCCGGCGGCGTCGAACGCGACGCGATCGGACGATCGTGGGATCGTGTAGCCGGCCGCCGGCAGCCGTCGCGCCTCCAGCGCGCGCCCGATCTCCGGCAGCTCGACGCGCCCGGGCACCGCGAGCACGCGCGACGCGAGCACGGACGCGCGCCGCGCTCCCACGCGGAGGCGATCGCCGCTCACCTCGACGGTGACGCCGCCCAGCTTGAAGGGCCGGCGCGGCGTCTCGATCGCGAGCACGCGCTGCAGGCCGCGATGCGCCCACGCGCGCAACGGCGAGCGGCTGCCGAACCGCGCGGCCGCCTGGCGCAGCGCCTCGGCGGCGACCGGCGCCGGCAAGGCGGCGAGCGCGGCGCGGGACAGCGTGAGCGCGTCGGCCTCGACGGTGGCCAGGCGCGCGAGCTCGACCGTCGCCATGCGCTCGAGCGCGTCGACCGTCTCGCGAGCCAGGCGGGCGACGTCGGCCAGCGCCGGGACGACGTCGGCGTGATAGGACGCCGCGAGCAACGGGATCAGCTCGTGGCGGATGCGGTTGCGCAGGAACTTCGGATCGCGGTTGCTCGGATCCTCGACCCACTCGAGCCCCTCGGCCGTCAGCGCCTCGCGCACCGCCTGCCGCCGGAGCTCGATCAGCGGGCGGATGATGCGGCCGCGCACGGGCGGGATCGCGGCGAGCCCCCGCACCCCGGCGCCGCCGAGCACACGCATGAGCACCGTCTCGGCCTGGTCGTCGGCGGTGTGGCCCACCGCGATGCGAGAGGCGCCCACCCGGTCGGCCCACGCCTCCAGGGCCGCGTACCGCGCGGTGCGCGCCGCCGCCTCGACCGAGCCGGCGCCGACCTGCACGCGCTCGACGTCCACCGGAACCCCGAGCCGCGTGCCGAGGGCGCGCACGAACTCGGCGTCGCGGGCGGAGTCGGCGCGCAGGCCGTGGTCGACGTGCAGGACGTGCAGCGTGAGGCGCCAGGCGGGCGCCAGCGCGGTCAGCGTGGCGAGCAGCGCGACGGAGTCGGGCCCGCCGGAGACGGCCACCAAGACCGTTTCGCCGCCCGCAAGCATCGCGTGGCGGCGAAGGCTCCGCTCGATGGTGGGGATGAGACCCACCTCAGCCTCCCTGCAGGCCCACCCAGACCTCGCCGTCCTCGAAGTGCTCCTTCTTCCAGACGGGCACCGTGCGCTTGAGCGTGTCGATGGCGTAGCGGCAGGCCTCGAAGGCGTCGCCGCGGTGGGCGGCGGAGACCGCGATGAGCACGGACGACTCGCCGATCTCCAGGCGACCGATCCGGTGCAGCATCGCCACCCGCTTGACCCCCGGCCACCGCCCGCGGATGGCGGCGCCGATCTCGCGCAGCTTGGTCTCTGCCATCGCCGCGTGGGCCTCGTACTCGAGGAACTTCACCGGGCGGCCGTCCGTCTGGTTGCGCACCACGCCCGAGAAGATCACGATGCCGCCGGCGCCGGCATCGTCGACCTGGTCGGCGATCGCGTCCGGCGACAGGGGCCGGTCGACCACCGCGTAGATGTCCGCGCTCGCGGCGTCGTCTTGCCCGCCGCTCACCGGCGGAAACAGGCAGAGCTCGTCGCCGGCCTTCAGCAGATGGTCGTGCTCGACGTAGTCGTGACCGACGGCGAAGAGTGTGAACGGACGGTACTCGGCGAGTTGCGGGTGGCGGGCGACCACGGCGGACCATGCCGTGTCGACCGTGCCGCCCTCGGGGAGGTCCAGATCCACCTGCCCCTGCCCGGTGGCTTCACGATACCGGGCGAACAGGTGGACCCGGACACGCACGACAGCGTCTAGAAGCTGTGGGAGTGGCCGCAGCCGCAGCTGGACTTGACGTTCGGATTCTTGATGGCGAAGCCGGCACCCATCATGTTGTTGTCGACATAGTCGATCTCGCTGCCCGAGAGGTAGGGCGCGCTGTGCTTGTCGACGTACACCTTGATGCCGTGCGCTTCGATGACGTCGTCATCCGCGGCCTGCTGGTCTTCCCAGCCGAGCTCGTACGACATCCCGGAGCAGCCCCCGCCCACGATCCGGATGCGCAGGCCCCACTCGGGCTTGCCTTCTTCCAGGCGGAGCTCGCCGACCTTCTTGGCGGCCGTCTCTGTCATCGTGACCATGCGATCCTCCCGTCGTCTTTCGGTGTTTCCCGACTCGCAAATGGTATCACAGGATACCCCCCACGGGCAGGAGCGTGAGCTCCTCCAGCGAGGCGTGCGGGGGCAGCGCGGCCATGAGCACGGCGGCACGCGCCACGTCCTCCGGCCGGAGCATTTTCTCGCGTGGGGGCGAGCCTCCCAGGGTGTCCCACAGCGGCGTGTCGACCGCCCCCGGGACCAGCACCCCGACCCGGACACCGTGCGGTCGCATCTCCTCGGCCAGCACACGGCTGAAGCCGATGACCGCCATCTTCGTGGCCGTGTAGGCGGCGCTGCCCGGCAGGGCCCGCTTGGCGGCGATCGAGGCGACGTTGATGATCGTGCCCGAGCGCTGGCGCATCATCGTCGGCAGCGCGGCCCGGCAGCAGACCATCACGGCGCGCAGATTCACCGCCAGCATGGCGTCCCAGTCTCCGGGCTTGGACTCGGCCACGGGGGCGAACGCGGCCGTCCCCGCGGACGTCACCAGCACGTCGAGCCGGCCCAGCTCGCCGGCAACGTGCTCGACGAGCGCCTCGACGGCGGCGTCCTGGGTGACGTCGGTGGGCACCGCCAGCACGCGCGCCGGCGTGTGCTCGCGGATCTCGCTGGCGACGGCCGCCAGGTCGGCGCGCGAGCGGGAGACCAGCGCGACCGCCGCCCACTCGGCCGCGAACGCCAGCGCGATGGCGCGGCCGATGCCGCGACCAGCACCGGTGACCAGCGCGACCTTGCCCTCGAGCGCGTGGCTCATATGACGAGTCCCCGACCGGCCTTGATGAGCTCCATGAACTCCGCCCGCGTCTCCGGCCGGTCGCGGAAGGCGCCGAGCATGGCGGACGTCACCGCCTTGGAGTTCTGCTTCTCCACACCCCGCATGAGCATGCAGAGGTGCACCGCCTCCATGACGACGGCGACGCCGCGCGGCTGCAGGACCTCGTTCAGGGTGGTGGCGATCTGCGTCGTGAGCCGCTCCTGCACCTGCAGCCGCCGCGCGTACATGTCGACGAGCCGCGGGATCTTCGACAGCCCGACGATCTTCTTGTGCGGCATGTAGGCCACGTGGCACTTGCCGATGAAGGGCAGCAGGTGGTGCTCGCACAGGCTGGTGACGTCGATATCCTTGACGATCACCATCTCGTCGTACTCCTCGACGAAGAGGGCGTCGTTGAGGATCTCTTGCGCGTTCTTCTGGTAGCCGGAGGTGAAGTAGCGCATCGCCCCCGCCACCCGGTCGGGCGTGCGCTCGAGCCCCTCGCGATGGGGATCCTCCCCGAGCTCCTTCAGCAGCTCCTCGACCAGCCGCGGGATCGCGTCGCCGTTCGGCATCAGACCTCCTCGCCACGGTACTCGAAGCGGTTCTTCGCCGTCTCGTGCACCACGATCTTCTGCAGCTCGCCGGCCGGCAGCGCGTCGCGCAGCGTCCGCCAGAACGCGTGGGCCAGCCCCTCGCCGGTCGTGATCACGCCGGCCAGCGCGGGCGCGTCCTCCAGCTGGTGATGATCGACCTGATCCAACAGCGAGCGCGCCACCGTCCGGTCGAGGCGCTCGAGGTCCACGGCGAACCCGGTCAGCGCGTCGGGGACGCCGGCCACCGTCACCTCGAGGTAGTAGTTGTGGCCGTGCGGGCGCGCGCACTGCCCGTACAGGCTCGCGTTGTCGGCCGCGCTGAGGCCGGGATTGGCCAGGCGGTGGGCCGCGCTGAAATGGTACACGCGTGTGAGCTCGACCCGGCGGGACATGTCAGCGTCCATCATAGTCCACGAACAGCGTCGGGTCTTCCCACACGCGGACGCGGGAGAGCCGGTCCGGCCCCAGCTTGGGCGCCAGCAGATCCCACACCGCGAGCGCGATGTTCTCCGTCGTGGGGATCCGGTCGCGGAACAGCGCGTCGGCGTTGAGATCGGCGTGATCGAAGCGCTCGATGACGGTCGCGTTCACGATCTCCTTCAGCTCCCCGAGGTCGATGACCATGCCGGTGCGCGCGTCGATGGGACCGCGCACGGTGACGTCGAGCGTGTAGTTGTGGCCGTGCGGCACGGTCAGGCGGCCGAACGCGCGCGCATTGTCGTCGGCCGACCACTGGGCCACGTGATAGCGGTGGCCGGCCGAGAAGGCGAAGCGGCGCGTGGTGTACGCGAGCCCGCTCATGCCGCGGCCACCTCGACGAAGCGCCGCGCGACCGGCTCCAGGTCGAACGCCGCGACCCGCGCCGCGCCGGCCGCGCCGAAACCGGCGCGCAGCCCGTCGTTCATGAGCAGGGTCTCCAACGCCATCGCCAACTCCTCGGGGCTCTCGCGATTCACCAGCAGGCCGGTCCGCCGGTCCTCGACCATCTCCGGCACCGCCGCCGCCCGGCAGGCGACGATCGGCAGCCCGGCCGCCATGGCCTCGGCGAAGACGATCCCGAAGCCCTCCTGGATGGTCGGCAGGCAAAAACAGTCGGCCCGTACGTATTCTACGGCCAGCGCTTGCCGCGGGATGTCGCCGAGGAACGTCACGGTATCACCCAGGCCCAGCGTCTCGTGCAGCGCGTGCAGCCGGGGAGACTCCGGCCCTTCGCCTACGATGCGAATCCGGACCGGGGGGATTCGGTCCCGCAGCACCACCGCCGCCCGGAGCAGATCGTCCAGCCGCTTGCGCGGGTACATGCGGGCCACCGCCAGCACCGTCGGCGGGCCAGGCGGGGCTGGCGCGACGGCGGCGAACCGGCGCCGCCACTCGGCCAGGTCGATCGGCTCCGGCACGACCGCCAGGCGCTCGGCCGGGACGCCGTACACCTCGTGGGCCACGGCCGCCGAGTAGCGGCTGGGCACGACCACGCGCTCGGCCCGTTCGGTGTTGAGTCGCTCCCAGCGCGCCTGGATCTCGAGCAGCGTGCGGACCATCCCGCGCTCGTTCTTCAGCTCGTCGGCGATGATGCCCTTCAGCGCCACGACGAAGCGCGCCTTCCGCGGCTGTCCGGCCCAGATGAACCCGTCGAGATCGACGCCCACCACGACGTCGGCGGTCGGCGGTGCCAGCGCGACCCGCGCGTTGTACAGCCAGCGGTCGAGCGTGTGAAAGCGCGTGCGCAACCCGAGTGCGCGGCGGCTGACGGAGTGACCGAGACGCTCGAGCCCACGGACGAGGCCGTCGATCGCGACCCAGGTTCCGCTGCCTTCGGTGGGGCTGGCCGGTGTGGAGCTGAGGAACTCGAAGCGCACGCGCCCGGGCTCAGCGGCCCTGGAACGTGGGCCGGCGCTTCTCGAGGAAGGCGCGCGTGCCTTCCCGATAGTCCTCGCTGGCGGCCGCCTCGCGCGAGAGCGCACGCAACCGCGCGCGGCTCTCGTCGGTGAAGCCGGCCAGGTAGGCCTGGATGGTGACCTTGGAGCCGCGCACCGACAGCGGCGCGTTGTCGGCGACCACCTTCAGATAGTCGTACGTCGTCTGCTCCAGCTCGGCCGCCGGCACCAGGCGCTGGATGAGACCGATGGCCAGCGCCTCGCGATCGCTCACGGTGCGCGCCGAGAACAGGATGTCCTTGGCGTAGGCGGGCCCGACCAGGTCCACGAGCTGCGCGATCGCCTCGGTCGGATAGACGATGCTCAACCGCGCCGCCGGGATCCCGAACTTCGAGCCCTCGGCCGCGAAGCGCAGGTCGCAGGCCATGGCGAGCCCGACCGCGCCGCCCATGCAGAAGCCGTGGATCAGCGCGATCGTCGGCTTCGCGCACTCGCGCACCGCCGCGTACGCCGCCGCCGTGGTCGCGTTGTAGCGCTGCGCCGTCTCGGCGTCCTTGCGACTCTCGGGGAACTCCGAGATGTCCGCCCCGGAGGCGAACGCCGCGGTGCCCGCGCCCCGGTAGACGACGGCGCGCACCGCGTCGTCCTTGCCGAATGCCTCGGTGAGCCGCGCGATCTCCGCCCACATGGCCAGATTGATCGCGTTGCGCATGCGGGGCCGGTTGAGGATCACCGTCGCGACCGGACCGTCCTGCTGAACGAGGATGTCGTCACTCACGAGTGGGCAGTGTACCAGAGCCGAAAGGATCGTGGCGGTGGCGGGAATTGGGCGCGACCTCTAGACTGCCCGTTTCCCAGAGCGCGCGTTCTAGTCGACGGCAGGGCCGGTGCACCCCGCACGGGTCAGCCACGTCGCCGGGCGAGTCGCCAGGCGCTCGCTCCGAACAACCCCGAGCGAAGACGATCGCTACCGGGTTCGGCGGAGATTCAGCGTGGTTCCAGCCACGATCCCGGTGATCCGGTCACCATTGACGTTCAGAAAGGGCTCGCTGCCGTAACCACTCCGTTGCTCCAGCTTGAGCGTATTGCTTCGACCTTGCCGACGACGGGGCCACTGATGTCCGGCCGGCCGGCGATGTCGAGATTGCCCGTCACCTTCGCCCCGGTCTGCTTCAGCGTCATCGACACCGCTGGTCCTCCGACCTCCTGTCCAGTCCACATTCCGCTCACGTCAGCGGGAGCGGGAACCGCCGCACTCGGGGGCGCCGTGCTCGACGCACTCCGGCTCTTCGAACTCGCACACCCTGCGACGGCAACGATCACAAGACAGGCCAGCGGGACGGCCACTCTCTTCGACATCTCGATGTCCTCCCATCATGCCGAGCGCGCGTGATCGTCGAGCTCGGGCGCAATCTCCTGTACGGTGCAGGAGCTTCGACCCGATGACAGTTGGACCTTCGTCCCGCTCTTGCGCTGGAGGCCACGGCCTCGACTGCGCTAAGCGCTTCTTCGCGGTGGTGATCCTGGGCTGACGTCACGCCCGGCGGCCCGCGCACACGTGCAGAAACCGGGACACTATCGCAAACAGCGACCACTGGGACGGACGCGATGGGCAAGAAAAGGTGGTGGCGGTGGGAGGAATTGAACCTCCGACACGGGGCTTATGAGACCCCTGCTCTGCCGCTGAGCTACACCGCCGTGGTCAGGGAAGTTGCGCAGTTGCGGAGGGCGATTTTACCGCAGCAGTGGCCAGCGTGCCCGAAAACGTGACCGTAGCTCGAGCGCCACGTCGGAGGAACCTGAGGGCGGCACGGAGGTTGGCGAGGCGGCAATCGGCTATTCGATGACCTGATCCGCCCGCGCCAGCGGCGACGGCGGGATCGTGAGGCCGAGGGCCTTGGCGGTCCTGAGGTTGATCGCGAGCTCATACTTCGTCGGCTGCTCGAACGGCAATTCGCCAGGATTCGCCCCTCTGGGGATCTTGTCGACGTAGGTTGCGGCAGGCCGGAAATTCTCGGTTATGCGGGCTCCATAGCTCATCAGGCCACCAGCCTGCGCCTGCTCCCGAAGGATCAAGACCGACGGCATCCGGTGCTTCAACGCTGCGCGCGATCTCTTACAGCTGTTGCGCAAAGAACGTGTCGCCGAACAGCAGGATGGCGTCGGACGCGCTCCCGAGTCAGCGAGGCGAAGCCAGGCTCGATCTCCACCGCCGCAGCGGCCTCGGCCAGCACGACCTGTACTTCGATCCTCCGGCGCGCCAATATCAGCCGTGTTGTTTGGGCCGGATGCGACACGTTGTTCGGATTCAACAACACGCCGACCCTGGACAATCTCGGCAGAACGGCCTTGAGCAGCTCGAGCTGTTTCGGGCTCAGATCGGCGGCGGTGTCGGACAAGCCAATGAAGGTTCCGTTCGGTCGCGCCACGCTGCCGGCCAGGCCTTCGATCACCGGGTCCGTCAACTTTCAAACCCAGCAACTCCTTAGCAAGGCCGGGAAGACGCTCTGCTTGGGAGTCCGCGAAGCGCGCCTCGACAAGAAGGTCCCGCCCTTCGACGTAGCCGAGATCGCGCATCCCCTCAAGGAAGGCGGCGCACCCTGCTGAAGCGTGCGTCAGGGCGATCATCAACTACCAGGCCGGTCTTCCCCGAATTCGGCATCGGGGCCACCTCCAAGCCGGTACCTGAGGAGCGGTTCGCGCTAGGGCGTTTCGGTGGGGGCTTCGCGGGCGATGAGGACGAAGGACTCGACGCTGAGACGGAACGTGGAGCCGCGCGGGGGCCGGCGGATGCTGAACGCAGCGCGGTCCCGGGCCGAGACGTTGACGTAGATCCACGCCAGCGTCTCGCTCACTACCTGCTTTTGGTCGTCGAGCGTCTCGACCCGCAGTCGCACGCTCCCGATCCGGTAGGTTGACGCGTTGTAGACGTGCCCGACGAGGCGGGGCGGACAGCACGGCTCGTCGACGGACTCCCACTCCACACGGAGCTGCCGGGCGACGTCCGCCTGGCTCTGGGCCGCCGCCACGCCGGCGAGCGCCAGGATGATGAGGCCACAGACCGCCCCCGCTCGGACGAGGCATCGAGATCGCATACGAGGACGGTAGGCGACGCGGCCCATCGGCGTCAATGCAGGAGTCGCCGCACCGGCTTAGCCTCCGCCCTGCGGCCGATACCGCCCTCTGGGGAATTTCCGTCGCCGACGCGCTCGACCAGCGGATCGAGCTGGACGAGATGACAACGTCTCTCTATCAGCTCCCCTGTCCCTGACGGCCTATCGGTCCGACCTCAACGATGACCGCTCGCTCTGAAGGTGCCGGCCACGGGCCACGCGGGGCGGCCGCTCGCCATCACCCACACGGTGCGCAACGCCGGGACTGCACCCGCCGGAGCCTTCGCCATCCGGTTCTTCCTTTCGACGCACGACACGTTCGATGCCAGCGACGTGCTGCCCGGCACCCGCGCCTGGCCGGGCTTGGCGCCGGCGCCAGCAGCCCGGCCGTCAGCGCGTTCATCGTGCCGCACACTGGGTCAGCGGACCGAGCTAGACGAGACGAACAACGCGGCGGTGACCGCTGCCCTCCCGATGACCCCCTACCTGCCCGACCTCCTGCTCACCGCGGTGACCGTGCCGGCCACCGCCCGGGGGGGCCGCTCGCTGGCGATTACCCACGCCGTCCGCAACGCCGGCCCCGCGCCGGCCGGAGCGTTCGCGATCCGCTTCTACCTCACGGGTGACGACGCACTAGCAGCGGCGACCTCTTGCTCGGCACCCGCAACGTGTCGAGCCTCGGCGCCGGGGCCAGTAGCACGAGCGTCATCGCATTCCTCGTGCCGTCGACCGTGGCGGCCGGCGCCTATCGGGTCGTCGCGGTGGCCGCCGCCTTGGGCCAGCAGACCGAGCTGAACGAGGCCAACGCCACGGCATCTGGGGTCGTGACCGTCTCGCCCTGACGCACCTGCGTGGGCTCGCGCAGTGGCCGGGCGTTGCTATATAATCCGCACGGGCAATCGGCTATAGCGCTTTCCCGCGGCTCATACGTCTAGCCGGGCACGGCTCGGAGGGACTTTCAGATGCAGTTCCGCACGGATCCTTGGCAGATCGACACTGTGCTCCGGAGCAACGATCTCGAGGACGAGGACGACGGGTTCGAGGACGACGATGCAGTGGACGACGAGGACGACGACGACCTCGACGACGATGAAGACGACGACGAGGACGATGCCGTCGACGGCGAGGTAGACGCCGAGGGCGAGGAGGATGATGTCGAGGACGACGACTTGGAAGACGTGGACGACGACGAGCTCGAGGACGACGAGGACGACGACGACGATGATGAAGACGACGATGAGCTCGACGACGACGACGATGAAGACGACGATGACGAGGCGTAGCTCCTCACTCGACTAGGAGGCTGCGGGCAATGGCACTACTCAGTGGTGACGGCTGGCTGTTCCTCCTGCGGTGGTTCCACTTCCTCGCCGGTATCACCTGGATCGGCATGCTGTACTACTTCAACTTCGTCCAGACGCCCTTCTTCGGCAGCAAGTTCGTGGCGGACAACGCCGCGGTCCGCAGCGGAATCGTCCGCGGCGGGCTCCTCAACAACGCGCTGTGGTGGTTCCGGTGGGGCGCGATGTTCACGTTCATCACCGGCTGGCTCTACATCCTGCACGTCGCGTTCGCGCGCTACGGCGGCATCCGGGAGTTCGCGGCGACGTCGTACGGCTGGAAGATCTTCTTCGGCGGCATGCTGGGAAGCACGATGTGGGCGAACGTCTGGTTCGTGATCTGGCCGGGTCAGCAGGTGGTGATGCGGTCGGCCGAGCAGGTCGCCACCGGCGGCCAGGCCATCCCCGACGCCGCCGTGGTGGGTGCACGCGCTGGACTGGCGTCGCGGACCAATACGTTGCTCTCGATCCCCATGCTGTTCTTCATGGGTGCGGCCTCACACCTGGCGATGGCCAATCCGGCCACCAGCGGAGCGAAGTGGGGCGCGCTGATCCTGCTCGCGGTGGTCATCATCGCCGCCGAGATCAACGCGCTGGCCGGCGCGCCGGCGCCCGCCTCCGGTGGCAAGAAGCTCCTGGCGACCCTGAAGGGCACGTTCTGGGGAGGCTTCATCCTCACCCTGATCCTGTACTTCGTGCTGGCCACCCTCTTCGGCGGCTAAGAGCCGTACCCGGTGACGACCAGCGGGCCCGGCGCTACGGCGTCGGGCCCGTTGTGTTTTCGGAGCGCGCTACTCCAGATAGGCCGCCAGTGCCGGGATATCGCCCGCCACCTGGGGCTGGGGCGGCATCACGGCGGTCGGCCGCTTGGGCTTGTAGCCCGGCGGGTAGGTCCCTCGCAGCACCTTCGCCTCCAGCAGCTCGCGCGGCGAGCCCTTGATCTCGGGGCCGACCGGCCCCGGCTGCGAGGGATCGAAGGCGTGGCACGCCGTGCACTGCGAGACGTAGACCTGGCGGCCGCGCTCGGCTTCCGGACTGAGCTGTTCACGCCCACACGCCGTCACCGTCAAGGCCCCCGCGGCCGCCAGCAGGACCCGGATGTGCCTCACAGGAGATCCTCGCCCAGCCGCCGACGGGCGGCCGGCGTCAGCACGGTCCGGCCCCGATCGCCAGGGTGATCGACGACGAGCGCGACCTCGGCGTCGGGGAATGCGCGGCGCGCCACCGGCGACAGCGGGAAGCGCACGAAGTGCACCGCCGAGAGCTTGCCGCGCTCCTCGTCGGAGTGGCCGGTCTCGAACACGCCCGTGATCGCGTGCGGGCCCACCTCGAGCCGCACGTGGCCGCCGACGTCGATGCCGAGGAGCGTGTCGAGCACCGGCTTGATCTGGGCGGCGTCGCCGATCTCGATGAACATCGTCGCCGCCAGCTCGCCGGGCCGGGGCAGCAGCGTGTTGTAGACCTCGACCTCCTCGGCGATCCGGCCCTCGTCCACGATGCGCTCGGCGCGGACCATCTCCTGGATCTGGAACCACACCGTCTCGCGGTTCTCGAAGACGAACGACAGATACCGGCCGACCGTCACCCGGCGCTCGCTCTTGAGCGCGATCACGGCGCGCCGCCGGGCGTCGCGCACCTTCTCGTAGTCGTACAGGTTCAGGATCTCCTGCGGGTCGACGGGGTTCATGTCTCGTCGAACCCGTAGGCGTCGGCGAGCACCTGGATCGGGTGGCGCGGCGCGGTGCCGGTGCCCTGGGCGATCTGCAGCGCCGCCAGCGGGCAATCGGTCGCCACCGTCGGCGCGCCGTCGGCGCGGACGGCGTCGAAGAGCGGCTGCGCGACCTTCATCGACAGGTCGAAATACTGCGTCTTGAATCCCCAGGTGCCGTCGACGGCCGAGCACCGCTCGATCACCTTCACGGTGGTGCCGGGGATCGCGCGCAGCACGTCGGCCGAGCGGGTGCCGATGTTCTGCGCGCGCAGATGGCAGGGCACGTGGTACGTGACCGCCCCGACCGGACGGGTGAAGCGCGTGTCGAGCGCGCCGTCGGCGTGCAGCCGGGCCAGGTACTCGAAGAGATCGCGGGTGTTGGCGGCGACGAGGCGGGCGTCCGCGGAGCCGTCGAGCCAGGGATATTCCTGCTTGAGCATGTAGCTGCAGGTCGGCCCCGGCGAGACGATCTCGCGCCCCTCGCGCACGGCGGCCGCCAGCGTCGCCACGTTGGCGCGGATGAGCGCGCGGCACTCGTCCACGGCCCCGCCGTCGAGATACGGCATCCCGCAGCACCGCTGCTCGGGCACCGCGACGTCCACGCCGTTGCGCTCGAGCACCCGCACGGCCGCCCGTCCGATGGCCGGCGCGTTGTACTCGACGCTGCAGGTGGCGAACAGCGCGACCTTGCGCGTGGCCGTCCGGCCCCCTTCGGCCGCGGCCGGCTTCGCCGTCGACCTGAACCACGAGGAGAACGTCGGACGGTGGAACCTCGGCAGCTGCCGAGCGCGGTGGATACCGGCCACCGATTGCAAGAATGCCCGGTTCACGGCCAGCTCGTTCATCCAGTTCGACAGCGGCGCCGTCCAGCTCCCGAGCTTGCCCACGAGGTCGGTGTTGCCGAGCATCCGATCCTGGAACGTCACCCCGCTCCGCCGCGCCTCGGCCGCCCGCGCCCGCAACATCAGCCGCGGAAAATCGACGGCCCACCGATGCGGCGGCGTATACGGACAGTGGTTGTAGCAGAGCTTGCACTGATAGCAGAGATCGACCACTTCCTTGACGTCAGCCCTGGGCAGCTTGTCGATGTCCCCGTCGACCACCTCCGCATCCAGCCGATCGAACATCACCTTGAACGACGGACACAACGGCAAACACCGCCGACACCCAGCACAAATGTCGTACACCCGTCGCAGCTCCGTCTCGACCTTCCCCAGGTCCCAGAACTCCGCCCTATTCAGATCGAGCGCCGGATCGCTAGACATGATCGATGAGGGATGGATGAATGGGCATGGATGTGGAGGAGATCAGTGACCTCCCACCGAGGGTGAGCGGGTGGGGCGGCGTGTTGGGGGTTCGCCGACCCGTTTCACTCCCAACCGAGGCTGCGCGCCGCCCGACGTCTGGAAAACGCCGCCGGTATCGCGTCACCCCGGCCTCGTGGTCGCCGGACCCCAACACGCCGCCCCACCCGCTCACCCGGAGTGGCTAGATCGCCTCCGCCGGCTCCTTGCCCGCAATCTGCGCGAGCCCCTTGCCGAACCGCCCCGCGTGCGACTTCTCAGCCTTGGCGAGCGTCTCGAACCACTCGGCCAGCTCCGCCAGCCCTTCGTCCCGCGCGGTCTTCGCCATGCCCGGGTACATCTGCGTGTACTCGTACGTCTCGCCGGCCACGGCCGCCTTGAGGTTCTTCTCCGTCTTGCCGATGGGCTCGCCGGTGGCGGGATCGCCGACTTCCTTCAGGAAGTCGAGATGGCCGAAGGCGTGGCCGGTCTCGGCGTCCGCGGTGTCCTTGAACAGGCCCGCGATGTCCGGATAGCCCTCGATGTCCGCGACGCGCGCGAAGTACAGGTACCGGCGATTGGCCTGTGACTCACCGGCGAATGCGTCCTTCAGATTCTCGAAGCTCTTGGTCCCCTTGAGGCTACGCCCTGCCATAGGTCCTCCTTGCTGGTCGACCGGTGGAACCGCCGGGGCGCCGGCAGGCGCCGCAGCGGCCGTAGAACTCACTGCGCTGCACGAGTACCTCGAACCCGGTCCGCGACGCGACCCGGGCCCGGGCGGCGCGGGCGTCCGGAGCCGGAACGTCGTAGATGCGCCCGCACGCCACGCAGGTGAAGTGGTCGTGGGGCGCCGTGTTGCCGTCGAAGCGCATGCCGCCGAGATCGGCGCGCTCGACGAGCAGCCCCTCGGCGGCGAGCATCCGCAGATTGCGGTAGACCGTGGCCAGGCTCACGCGGGGCAGCCGGCGGCGGACCTGTCGGTAGACGACGGCGGCCGAGGGATGGGCGTCGGTGCCGCGCACGGCGTCGAGGATGACCCGGCGCGGCCGTGTGAGCCGCTTGCCGCGCGCGTGGAGCGCGGCGGCGTGGGCGTCGTCGGGAGCCGGCCTCTTGCGAATCATTCTCAAGAAGAGCGCGCCGGATTGTACCGGCGCGTCTTCCTGGTTGTCAATGCACGGGCGGGCCCGAGCCGGGAAGCGGCGGCGCTCCCCGGGTGACGTCAGGCGCGGAGGCGGGTGCGGGCGGCGACGAAGTCGATGATCTGCGCCGGTCCGGCCGACGGCCGCGGCCCGGCCAGGATCAAGTCGGCTCGCTGCTCGAGGAAGGCGGCGTCGGCGTCGACCGGGGCCCGGCCGAAGCGCCGCACGGTGGCGACGACCTCGGCGGTGGTCAGGCGCAGCCGCCACCAGAACGCGAGCAGGCGGTGGTGCAGAGTCAGCCCGCGCGACCGCCGCGGCCGCTGCTCGGCCACGGACGCCGGGGGCGCCAGGTAGTACACGTTCGACAGTGGGCTCGTGGTGCTCATCGCAGTCCCCGTTCCTCCATCAGCGCCGCGATGCGGCGCCAGGTTCCAGTCAGTACGTCGTCCAGGGCCGCCTCGGCCCGGTAGGCGGCGATCGTCGCCGAGACCCGCTCGCGGGTGGAGGTGGCCTGCTCGGCCCGGTGGTGGGCGTCGGCGGCGCCCGTGGCCAGCGCCTGTCGCGCGTCCTCGAGGGAGGCGAGCAGCGAGCGGGCACTGTCGAGCTGCGCACCGAGGGCCTCGGGCCGCGCGGCCGGCTCGGCCAGCACCACCGGTCCCCGGGCCGGCGCCACGGCGATCGACGTGGCCAGCACGATCTCGGGTCGCCACAGCGCGACGGCGGTGGCAGTTTTGAGTCGGCGGCGCGGAGACGCGATGTCGAGCGAGCGTGGGCGCGACGTGTTCATGGGCGTATTCGTAGGGCAACGGAAATGCCACACGCCGAGCCGGGTAACTGCGCAGGAGTATGAGGATTGGCCGCCCTACAAACGGGCGCGGCCGGGAGGATCTCCCAGGGCCTGGGAAGGTCTCCCTGGCTAGTGTGACTGGGTGATCTTGAAGTCGCGGATCTTCTTGTTGAGCGTCTTGATGTCGACTTCGAGCACGCGGGCCGCGCGGGCCTTGTTCCAGCTGGTCGCGTGCAGCACCCGCTCGACGTGGCGCCGCTCGACCTCGGCCAGCGAGGTGAGGGCTTCGTCGGCCACGACCGATGCCGGCGCCCCCGCCTCGCTCGGCGCCGCCCCCGACGGCGCGGCGTTGAACTCGCTCGGCAGATCGCTCGCGCGGACCTCGTGCCCCTCGTGCAGGATGTGCACGCGCTCGATGAGGTTGCGCAGCTCGCGAATGTTGCCCGGCCAGCCGTAGTCGATCAGGCGGGCCATCGCCTCCGGCGCGAACCGCATCGAGGCGCCGGTGCGGCCGCGCGCGCCGAGGAAGTGCTCGACGAGAAGCGGGATGTCGTCGCGCCGGCGGCGCAGCGGGGGCACCGGGATCATGATCGTGCTGACGCGGTAGAAGAGGTCCCAGCGGAAGCGGCCCTCGGCCGCCTCGCGCGACAGGTCCTTGTTGGTGGCGGCCACCACCCGGGCGTCCACATGGAAGACGCGCTCCTCGCCCACCCGCCGCACCTCGCCGGAATCCAGCACCCGGAGCAGCCGCACCTGCATCGCCGGCGACATCTCGCCGATCTCGTCCAGGAAGAGGGTGCCGCCGTTGGCCGCCTCGAACAGGCCCACCCGGGAGTTGATCGCCCCGCTGAACGCGCCCTTCTTGTGACCGAACAGCTCGCTCTCGAGCAGTGTGTCGGGCAGCGCCCCGCAGTTGATGGACACGAACGGGCGGGCGGCGCGGCGGGATTGCAGGTGGATGCCGCGGGCGACCAGCTCCTTGCCCGTCCCGCTCTCGCCGTGGATCAGCACCGGGCTGTCGCCGGCCGCGACCCGCGTGATCATGGCGAGCACGTCACGGATCTCCTGACTCCGCCCCACGATGGTCGGCAGACCGTCGCGGCGGTTGACGACCTCCTTGAGCGCCGAGTTCTCGCGCCGCAGCGCCTTCTTCTCGGCGGCCTTGGCCACCACCTCGCGCAGCTCGGCGTTCTTGCAGGGCTTGGGGATGAAGTCGTAGGCGCCGAGCCGCATCGCCTGCACGGCCGTCTCGACGTCGGCGTGGGCGGTGAGGACGATCAGCTCGGTGTCGATCTCGGCGGCGCGCGCCCAGCGGAGGACGTCGAGCCCCGAGTGATCGGGCATCTGGACGTCGACGAGGGCGACGTCGAACTCCTCCCGGCCGAGCAGCGCCATGCCCTCGGCGCCCGACGCGGCCTCGGCGACACGGGCGCCGGCGTCGCTCTCGAGCACCGTGGCCAGCAGGTTGCGGACGTCGGCGTCGTCGTCGACGACGAGCACGTGCATCGCGGTCGCCATCTGGCGTGATCATAACACTTCCAGTAGACTCTCCTTCTCAGGAGGACTGGCTGAATGCCCCGACCCTCGGGGCTCCGGATCGAGGGAGCCCGCCAGAACAACCTCAAGAACGTCTCGCTCGAACTTCCCCACGATCGCCTCACCGTCGTCACCGGTGTTTCCGGCTCTGGAAAATCATCGCTGGCGTTCGACACCCTCTTCGCCGAGGGGCAGTGGCGGTACATCGAGTCGCTGTCGACGTATGCACGCATGTTCCTCGACCGCGTCGACCGGCCGGACGTGGACCGCATCGAGAACATCCGACCCGCCGTCGCCCTCGAGCAGAAGAATCCCGTGCGCACCGCTCGCTCCACGGTCGGCACCGCCACCGAGGTCTACGACTACCTCCGCCTGCTGTACGCCAAGATCGGCCGCGTGCACTGTCCGGACTGCGGCAGCGCCGCCGCCTCGCACTCGCCGGAGTCCATCGCCGACACGCTGCTGACCGAGCACGCGGGCGCCCGGGCGCTCGTCACCTTCCCGCTGCCGGTGCCGGCCGGCCAGCCGGCCGCCGAGCTGTGGGCCGGCCTCACCCGGCGCGGCTTCGCGCGCGTCCTCGTGAACGGCGTGGCCTGCGATCTGGCGGCGGCGCCGCCGCCCTCGGTGGAGGGCGTGCTGGCCGTCGTGCTGGACCGCCTCGTGCTGGAGCCCGCCCACCGCGGCCGCCTCGTGGAGTCGCTCGAGGGCGCGCTGCGCGAGGGCAGCGGTCAGCTCGCGGTGGAGTTCGTCGACGGCGGCCGCCGCGTGTTCGCCGAGGCCTTCCGCTGCGCCGGCTGTGGCGCCGCCCTGGAGCGGCCGCAGCCGTTGCTGTTCTCGTTCAACCATCCGCTCGGCGCCTGCGCCGAGTGCAAGGGCTTCGGCAACGTCCTGAAGTACGACGAGGCGCTCGTCGTGCCCGACCGTACGCTGAGCCTCACCGGCGGCGCCGTGGAGCCGTGGACGCATCCGTCCGGCCGCTGGTACCAGCGCGAGCTGCTCAAGGCGGCGAGGCGCCTCAGCGTCGACCCGACGCGCGCGTGGGAGGAGCTCGGCGAACACGAGCGCGCCTTCGTCTACGAGGGCGACGGCAAGTTCCCCGGCATCAACGTGTTCTTCGAGGAGATCGAGTCGTACCGGTACAAGCTGCACGTGCGCGTGTTCCTCTCGCGCTATCGCAGCCAGTCGCCCTGCCCGGTGTGCCGGGGCGCGCGGCTGAAGCCGCCGGCGCTGGCCGTGCGGGTGGCCGGCCTGACGATCGCCGAGTTCACCGGGCTGACGATCGAAGCGGCGGCGACCTTGCTGGGGGAACTCAAGCTCACCGCCTGGGAGGCCGCGGTCGGCCGCGAGATCCTCCGTCAGCTCGGGGCCAAGCTGACGTTCCTGCTGCGCGTGGGCCTCGGCTACCTCACGCTGGCGCGGCAGACGCGCACGCTCTCGGGCGGCGAGGCGCAGCGGATCAACCTGGCCAACCAGCTCGGCTCCCAGCTGGTCGGCACGCTCTACGTGCTCGACGAGCCGTCGATCGGGCTGCACGCGCGCGACACCATGCGGCTGGCCGACCTCTGTCACGAGCTGGCCCAGGCCGGCAACACCGTCGTGGTCGTCGAGCACGACCGCGGCTTCATCGAGTCGGCCGATCATGTCGTCGAGCTCGGGCCGGGGTCGGGCGAGCGGGGCGGCGAGATCGTCTTCGCGGGGTCGCAGGCCGAGTTCCGGAAGTCCACGCGCTCGCTGACCGCGCGCTACCTCTCGGGGCGCGAGACGATCCCGGTGCCGCTGGTGCGGCGGCCGGGCCGGCGCCAGCTCACCCTCACCGGCGCCCGCGAGCACAACCTCAAGGACGTGACCGTGCGGATCCCGCTGATCACGCTCACCGTGGTCACCGGCGTCTCCGGCTCCGGCAAGTCCACGCTCATCCACGACACGCTCTACCGGGCGGCCGCGCGCGCCTTCAAGACGGAGTTCCAGTCGCCGGGCGCCTACGACGCCCTGACCGGGCTCGAGTACCTCAAGGGCGTGCGGCTCATCGACCAGGAGCCGATCGGGCGCACGCCGCGGTCCAATCCGGTCACCTACGTGAAGGCGTTCGACGAGATCCGCAAGCTCTACGCCGCCCTGCCCCGCGCGAAGACGCTCGGCCTCGGCGCCGGCGCCTTCTCGTTCAACGTGCCGGGCGGACGCTGCGAGTCGTGCCAGGGCGACGGCTTCCAGAAGCTCGAGATGTACTTCTTCGAGGACGTGTACGTCTCCTGCCAGGAGTGCGAGGGACGGCGCTACCGGCCCGAGGTGCTGGGCGTGAAGTACCGTGGGCGCTCGATCGGCGACGTGCTCCGCATGACGGTGGACGAGGCCGTCGACTTCTTCGCCGGCCAGCTCACGCTCGCCCGCAGGCTGCGCGTGATGCAGGACGTCGGCCTCGGCTACCTGCGCCTCGGCCAGCCGGCCACGACGCTGTCCGGCGGCGAGGCCCAGCGGCTGAAGATCGCCGCCGAGCTGGGCGGCCGCGCCACCGGCGACGTCCTGTACATCCTCGACGAGCCGACGACCGGCCTGCACCTCGACGACGTCAAGAAGCTGCTCGGCGTGCTGAACCGTCTGGTCGACGCGGGCAACACCGTCCTGGTCGTCGAGCATCACCTGGACGTCGTGAAGTGTGCCGACCACGTGATCGACCTCGGCCCCGAGGGCGGCGAGGCCGGCGGCGAGATCGTCGCCGAGGGACCGCCCGAGTCGATCGTCCAGACGCCGGGCTCCTACACCGGAAAATTCCTGGCGGAGGTATTGCCGAAAAACGGCCGGCGGTGATCTTTTACGGCTGGAAGGTCGTCGCCGCGGCCTTCGTCGTCCTGTTCACGGCCTACGGCGCCCAGTATTCGTTCGGGGTCTTCTTCAACGCGCTGCTGCAGGAGTTCCACTGGAGCCGCGCCAGCCTCTCCGGCGTCTTCTCGCTCTACGCGTTCGGCTACTCCGTGTCCGGCTTCCCGGCCGGGCGGCTCACCGACGCCTGGGGGCCGGCGCGGGTCATCGCCGGTGGGGCGCTGTTCCTCGGCGGCGCGCTGGCGGCCATGGCCATGGTGAGCCAGCTCTGGCAGCCCTATCTCTTCTACGGCGTGATCGCCGCCCTCGGCATGGGCACCGCGTACGTGCCGTGCAACAGCACGGTGGTGCGGTGGTTCGCGCGGCGGCGCGGCCTCGCGGTGGGCCTGGCCTCGAGCGGCGGCAGCCTCGGCACCTTCGTGCTACCGCCCCTCACCCAGCTGGCCGTCACCAATCTCGGCTGGCGCGGCGCCTACCTGGTCCTGGGCGCGACCGTGTTCGCGGTGCTCACGGCCACGGCCCCGCTGTTGCGGCGCGACCCCGAGTCGATGGGCCTGCATCCCGACGGCGACGCGATCCGGCCGCCGGCCGTCCGCGTGGGCGCCGACGGGCTTCGTCTCGGCGACGCCATGCGCACGCGAACCTTCTGGCTGCTGGCCGCGGTGTTCGCGGCGACGTGGATCCCGGTCTTCATTCCCCTCGTCCACCTGGTGCCGTTCGCGCGCGACCTCGGCCATTCCCCGCTCGTCGCCGCCACCGCGGTGAGCGTCCTCGGAGCCGGCGCCGTCCTGGGCCGGCTGGTCATGGGCACGGCGTCCGACCGCCTCGGCCGCCGGACGACGCTCGGGGTCGGCATGCTGCTGCAGGCCGCCGCGTTCGCTGCCTTCACCGTCGCCCACGAGCTGCCGTCGCTGTACGCGGCCGCGCTCCTGTTCGGCTTCGCGTACGGGACGGTCTCCACGCAGTTCCCGGCGATCGTCGGCGACTTCTTCGGGCGGGCCCACGCCGGCTCGATCGTGGGGAGCCTGTTCGCGCTGGCCGGCTGCATGGCCGCCTGGGGCCCGCTGCTGGCGGGCGCCACCTACGACGCCACCGGCAGCTACCGGGTGGCGTTCCTGATCTCGGCGGGCCTGAACGTCGTCGCCGTCGGCTTGCTGACCGCGTGTCGGCCGCCGCGCCGGGTGCTCAGCGCAGCGGCGGCATGAGCGACCGCGCTATACTCCGCGGGACAATCACGGCAGCCGGGGAGCGTCGATGAGTCTTCGCGACAAGTACTGCATCGTGGGGGTGGGCGAGACCGAGTACTCACGCGGGTCGGGGCGTTCGACGCGGGCCATGGCGGTCGAGGCCGTCCGCAAGGCCATCCTCGACGCCGGGCTCAAGGCGAGCGACGTGGACGGCATGCTCGACTACCAGTCGGGCGATTCGACGCTGGCGCCGCACGTCGCCCCCGACCTGGGCATCCGCCTGAACTTCTACATGGACGTGATGGGCGGGGGCTCGTCGACCGAGGCGCTGGTGGGCCTCGCCATGGGCGCGATCGAGGCCGGGATGTGCAAGACGGTGGCGATCTACCGCTCCATGAACGGCTACTCCGAGTTCCGCATCGGCGGCACCGGCGCCCGCGCGGCCCAGCCGGTGCGCGGGCTCGATCTGGCGCAGGTGCCGTTCGGCATGCGCAGCGCGGGGCAGAACTTCGCGCTCACGTTCATGCGCCACATGTACGACTACGGCACGACCTCCGAGCAGGTCGCCCACGTCAAGGTCGCGCACAGCAAGCACGCCTCGCAGAATCCCAAGGCGCTGCTCAAGCAGCGGGTGACGGTGCAGGACGTCGTCAACTCGCGCTGGATCGTCAAGCCGCTGCACCTGCTCGACTGCTGCCTGGAGACCGACAACGCGACCTGCATCATCGTGACCTCGGCCGAGCGCGCGCGGAACTGCCGCCAGCGGCCGATCCACATCCTGGGCGTGGCCGGGCGCGTCTCCAAGCCGCGGCTGGACTTCCACTGGGCGCACGGCCCGATCAGCCGCGTGGCCGGCTACTACGCCAAGGACATCGTCTTCCCCCAGGCGGGCATCAGCCCCGAGGACGTGAACGTCACCGGCTCCTACGACGCGTTCACGTTCACGACCATGCTGCAGCTCGAGGAGTACGGCTTCTGCAAGAAGGGCGAGGGCGGCCAGTACGTCTCCAGCGGCATCATCGAGCTGGGCGGCAAGCGGCCCAATAACACCTCGGGCGGCCACCTGTGCGAGGGCTACACCCACGGCATGTCGATGGTGATCGAGAACGTCCGCCAGCTGCGGGGCACCGTCGACGACTACTGCCCCAAGGGCACCGAGGGCGTGCATACCTACGACTACTCGGCCGGGCGGTGCCGCCAGGTCAAGGATGCCCAGATCACGATGAATCTCGGCTGGGCGATGCCCCCGCTGGGCAGCGCCCTCATCATGCGGAGGTCCTGATCATGCCCCAGCCGGTGACCTACCGCGGGATGTCGCTGATCGTGCCCGACAACGACAGCGAGTGGAACGAGTACTTCGCCCACGCGCGGCAGCACAAGCTGATGGTCCGCGCCTGCACGGCGTGCGGCCTGATGCGCTATCCGCCGACCCACGCCTGTCCGTGGTGCATGGACCTCGGCTGGCGGTGGCAGGAAGTGAGCGGCAAGGGAACGATCCACTCCTACGAGATGGTCATGCACGCCATCCAGCCCGGCTTCAAGGAGATCACGCCCTACGGCGTGGTGCTGGTGGAGCTCGACGAGCAGCGCGGCAAGCCCACGCCCGACGAGGCGCTGCGGATCATCGCGAACCTCGTGAAGCCGGACTTCATGCCCGAGGACGAGGCCAAGGTGGCGATCGGCGCGCGCGTCCGCGTGGTCTTCCAGGACCTCGCCGACCATTTCGCGCTGCCGCAATTCACGCTGACCGACGAGCCTCCGGTCGGCCGCGTGTGGCGGCTGGGCGGCTAGCTCCGGCGTTTCATCGCTCGCCGGCCGAGCGGCCGGCGGCGATGTCGGCGGACTGACGCTGTCGCGCGGAGCCGAGCGCCTCCGGCGTCGGGTCGAGGAGCAAGCCGTAGAGGTGTTCCGCCGCCAGCATGGGCGGGATCAGCACGTAGGCCGCGCCTTCCGCGTAGAGCCGCTCCGAGCCCTTCAGCGTGTCCGCCGTCATGATGCACCGCACGCCCGGCACGAGGCGGCGCACCTGGCGTAACAGCCGCAGGTTGTCGGTCCCCTGCAGGAACCAGTCGGAGATGCTCGACACCACGACCTGCGCGTTCTCGATCCCGGCGTGGCGAAGGGTCTCGACGTTGCTCACGTCGCCGTAGTGGCACTCCACGCCGTCGGCCTGGAGCTGCTCGAGCGTCTCCGGGTTGAAATCGACGGCGACGATCCGCCACTTCATGGCCGGATGCTCCCGCTCGAGGTGGCGGAGGAAGGCCAGGCCCTCGCGCGAGACGCCCAGGAAGAAGATGTCGTGCGGGTCGCCCGGCGTCGCTCCGGGCGGGGCCGCGGCCTCCCGGCCGCCCGACCACCGGGGGACGCCGGTGGCGGCCAGCGCGTGGGCCAGCCCGGTCGCCATGGTGTGGTTCCAGCGGATCGCGTACGTCGAGATGACCGCCGTGACCAGGAGCGCGTAGAGCACGAGCGAGGCCAGCGTCGTGCTCACGTGACCCAGGGCCAGCCCCAGCGAGACGATCACCAATGAGAACTCGCTGATCTGGCCCAGGTTGATGGCGACCACGCCGGCCGTGCGCGTGTCGAGCCGGAGCAACGTGAGGATCGGTAGCATCGCCACCAACCGGCTGACGACGACGAACACGGCCACCAGCGCGGCCAGCAGCACCAGCTGCCGTGACGGCACCGGCACCTTGAGGCCGAGCGCGACGAAGAACAGCGTCACGAAGAAGTCGCGGATCCCGGACAGCCGGGTGACCACCTCCGTCCCGTACGGGAAGGCGGCGATGACCATCCCGGCGATGAGCGCGCCCATCTCGCGGGAGAGCCCGAGCGCGCCGGCGGTGCCGCTGACCAGGAAGCACCAGGCGATGGCGGTCACCAGCAGCAGCTCGTGGGAGCGGGAGACCGCGCGGAACAGCGCCGGCAGCACGAAGCGCGACAGCACGCCGGCCGAGGCCACCAGCGCCACGCTGGCGGCCACCGAGCCCAGGAGCACGGCCGGTCGCAGCTCGTGCAGGCTGGGCTGCAGCGCCAGGAAGGCGATGGCCCACAGGTCCTGGAAGACCAGGACGCCGAGCGTGATGCGCCCGGCCAGCGTGCTCATCTCGAACTTGTCGAAGAGCAGCTTCACCACGATGAGCGTGGAGGACAGGCTGACGGCGACCGCGAAATAGAGCCGGTCGAAGCGGCCACCGGTGCCGGCGACCAGCGGGCCGAGCGCCCAGTAGGCGAGCGCAACGCAGATTGGAAACTGCACCAGGCCGCTGACCACGATACTGCGGCCGGCCTGGGCCAGCGCCGGCACGTTGATCTCCAGCCCGATGATGAAGAGCAGGAAGATCAACCCCATCTCGGAGATCAGCTCGATGCTCGCCTCGTCGGCGACGAGCCCCAGGCCGACGTTTGGCCCCAGCGCGGCACCGGCGAGGATGTAGCCGAGGATCAGCGGTTGGCGCACGGTGCGCGCGACGAGCGCGAAGGCGGCGGCGGCGACGATGCTGACGCCGATGGTCGTGAGGACGTCGTGGTGCGGCGCGGTCATGACGCCCACCATAACCTCAGGAGGCGCCGAGCGCGCGCAGCGCCTCGCGGGCCAGCGCGTAGTCGGGCCGCTCGGCGAGCAGCCGCCGGTACTCGGCGATCGCCTCCGCCCGCTGCCCCATGCCCTCCAGCGCCCTGGCGAGATTGAATCGCGCGTCGGCCAGCGCGGGCATGCGCTCGAGCGCGAGCCGGGCGGCGGCGTGGGCGTCGCCGGGGCGGCCGAGCTGCAGATAGGCCGCCGCCAGATTGGAGGCGGCGAGGGCGTAGGCCTCGTCCGCGCCGTGCCAGTCGGCGGCGAGCGCCTGGCGCAGCGGCTCGATGGCGTCGGCCGGCCGCCGCTCGAGGAGCGTGACGTAGGCGGTCTGGGCCCGCAGGACGCCGAAGCGCGGGTAGAGCGCCGAGCCGCGGTCGGCGTACCCGCCCGCCCGCTGCAGATCGCCGAGCGCCGCCGCGGCGTTGGCGGCGTCGACGTAGAAGTAGGCGTTGTTCGGATCCATCGCCAGGGCCTGATCGAAGCGCGCGAACGCCTCCGCCGGCGTCGCCTGGCCCTCGTGGGCCAGGTCGGCCAGCACGCGGCCGACGTTGGCGTAGTTATAGGAATTCGCCGGCACGAGCCGAAGCGCTCGCTCGTACGCCGCGCGGGCCTGCCGCAGCGCACGGATGTGTGATTCGGCCCCGGGCGCCAGCCGGGCCTGGGCGTGGGCGGCCGCTCCCAGCTTCACCCAGTACAGCTCGTTGACGGGGTCGAGCTCGACCGCGCGCTCCAGGCGCGCGACGGCGGTCGCCGGTCGAGTCGGCGTCAGCAGGACGCCCTGCTGGGCCGCCCAGGCGGCGGCCAGCGACCGCACCACCACGACGAGCAGCAGGGCCGAGCCCACGAGCGCGCCGACCACCAGCGCGGCGCGCCGCGGCGGCCTCGGCGCCGCGGCCGGGCGCGTCGGGCGGGCGGAGAACGCGGGCGCGCGGCCGTGCCGCTCGATCGCGAAGGCGGCACCCGCGGCCACGACGAGCGCGGCCAGGATGAGCAGCCCTCCGACCACACGCCCAGGCTCGTCGAGGAGAGGCTCGGTGGAGACGTTGTGGACGAAGGACACGACGGCGAGCAGCAGGACGGCCCCGAGTGTGGCCGCGAATCCCTCGACGCCGTCGCGCGCGACCGGCGGCCTGGCGCGCGGCCGGGCCAGTCGCGAGAGCAGCGCGGCCTGCGTGACGACCAGCGTGCCGCACCCCGCCACGGTGAAGCTGAACAGGTCTTGCACGACGAACGCCGTCCCCCCGGCCGCGAGCGCGACGGCCAGCAGCCGATCCTCCCCGTCCCGCCAGGCCTGGCGGATGGCGAGCAGCGTCCCGGCGACGAGCACCAGGACGGCCAGGGCGCCGAGCCCGCCCTGCGTGGCGAGCAGATTGAGCGCCTCGTTGTGAGCGCGGGTCGGGCTGCCGTTCCACTCGAGGCCCCAGTAGGCGGCGGTGCGCTGGCCGGCGAACGCGATCTGGAACGTGTCGAGGCCACTGCCCACGAGCGGATGATCGCGGAAGATGCCCCACGCCGCCTGCCAGATGTGCTGGCGGCTCGCCGAGTCGCCGAGCTGGCGCACGCGCTGGAGCAGTCCGGCCAGCACGACGCCGCCGGTCGACCCCGGCAGCACGAGACCGAGGCAGCCGATCGCCAGCGCCGTGCCGCCCGCCGTCGCGCCGAGCACGAGCGCGGCCCGCCGGTGGCCGGCCGTCAGCGCGCCGACGATCAGGACGAGGGCGGCGGCCGCCAGCGCCAGCCAGGCGCCCCGCGAGACCGCCACCGCGATGGCCACACCCGCCACGACGGCGACGCCGGCCAGGACTCCCGCCACGAAGCGCTGCGCGTGCCCGAGCGCTCGGACGAGCGCGTAGACGACGAGCGGCAACGCCATCGCCAGGAACGCCGAGAGGAGGTTGGGATGACCGAGCGTCGCGAACGGCCGCACGAAGCCGCCCAGGCCGGACACGCGCGCGTAGCGGATCGGGTCGAGCCCGGCGATCTGCACGACGGCGTAGGTGGCGGCGGCGGCCGCCGCCACCACCGGCGCCAGCAGCAGGCGGCGCGCGTCGTCGAGGCTCACGCACAGCGCTCGGGTGGCGAAGAACAGGATCGCGTAGGCGAGCAGCGTCGTCAGCCCGAAGTAGCTCTCGTGGGCGCCCAGCACCGACGTCCACGGGCTGATGGAGGTCAGCGTGGAGACGACGGCCGAGACGGCGAAGAGCACGACGCCCAGGCCGAGCGGATCGCGCAGGAGCCCGGGGCCGAGGGCCAGGGCCCGCGGCGCCAGCGCCCCGAGGACGATGGCCGCGGCCAGCAGCAGCGCGACCTTGTTGTACTCGAACGCCTCGATCGTCCCGCGCGAGAACACCAGCGGCGACAGGGCCAGGTGGACGAAGAGCACGGCCCGTCCCACCCCGCCCGGCCGCACGCGCGCGGGTGCTATCGCGTCAGCCTCGCCAGGATCTCGTCGAAGGCCTTGTCGGCCAGGGCCCGGACCTCCTCACGCAAGAGCGGCTGGATGGGATGCGCGACCACGATCGTCTTGTAGTCGGCGGCACCGAGCGCGTCCGCCTGGGCGGCCGCCGCCCGCACGAACTCGCGAGAGATGACCGTTGCCGTGGGAATGCCCTGATCCTCGAAGAACACGCCGTCGTGCACACTGCACGTTGTGCAGGACCCTCAATCGGCGAGCGCCTCGATGACGACGTCGGTGGCCCCGAGGATCTCCTGGCGCAGCGGCTCGGGCGCCGGCCGGGCGAAGGTCGGCTTCTTCTTGCGCACGATCGACTTCACGCCGGTGCGCTCGCGCAGCAGCTCCTCGAGGCGGTCGAGCAGGTGATCGCCCTTGGCCTTGGAGATGTCGAGCAGCGTGACGACCTTGCCGTCGAGGCTCGACGGCCGGGGCGCGGTCTTGCGGGGCACGGCGACGGAGTCGGTCGGGTCGAGATACTCGGTCATCGGATTCTCCTCATCACGAGGTTGGAGCCCTTCGAGAAGGACCAGCCGGCCACCACGGCCGAGAAGCGACCGGCGCTGCCGCCGGCCACCACGACCTTGATGTTCTCCGGCTCGCGGAACTTCGGGATCAGCGTCGCGTTGTGCGCGGGATCGGCGAACTTGCGCAGCACGTGCTCGGGCAGGCCGTCGCCGCCGTTCTTGCCCGGCACCAGCTCCCGCACGGGCCGCCGCAGGCGCTCGAAGAGAAAGCGGCGGACGTCGGCCTTGTGCCAGCCGTCCCCGGCGATGATCGCGGCGTGCTCGGGCGAGAGCACCAGCAGCGTGTCGCCCCAGTGGGTCATCTTGTGGTTCTCGATCACCGCCATCGTAGCCGCGATCGTGGCGCACAGATCGGGCGCGGTGCGGCTGCGCTGATCGTAGACGGTGATCGGCGCGTCGGCCGCCAGCAGGGCCACCGTGTTGTCCGCCGGAGCGAAGCCGTGCTCGACGGCGAGCGACTCCCACGGACTCGCCTCCTCGCGCTCGCCGATGCAGTACGTGTAGCGGCCGGGATGGGCCAGCGTCGACATGCTGACCACGCCCGGCACGGCGCCGCCGAGGTTCACGCACACGAACCGCAGCGCGCGGCCGATGGTCGCGTTGGCGCGCCAGCCGGGTCCGAACACGCCGGCCCCGCAATTGATGTCGAGCGCCAGCCGGATGGGCCCGTTGACGATCACCAGCGGCGCCGGCGCGTTCGTCGTCGCCGACACGCCGTGCAGGTCGAAGGCCTCGTCGCACACCGCCTCCACCGCCGCCATCACGACGGGCAGGTACTCGGGACGGCAGCCGGCCATGACCGCGTTGATGGCGATCTTCTCGACGGTCGCCCGCCCGTAGTTCGGCGGCACCAGCGCGATCAGCTCGTCGGCGGGACGGCCGAGCGCGTCGAGGGCGCGCTGTACCCGCTCGCGCGTGGGCGGGACGACGGGCAGGCCGTCGGTGAGGCCTCGCGCGTAGAGCTGCTCGATCGGGTCTGTTGGAGCGGGGGCCGCTTGCCCGGCTCGGTTCGTGGGTGGCCTGTTCACGGAGCGGCGTGGCTCCGACACCCCCGACTTCCCGCGGGGGAATTCGGACACGCGCGGCTCGGCGCGGCGGGGAGTCGACACGGCCGGCCGACCCGTGACCGACTTCGTCGCCCGTTTTTGGCCGCGCGGGGGCGCGGTCTTGCGTGGCATGGGCAGAGGCTAACACAGGGGTATGCTGGGCTCTATGCGGCGCCGTGGTGTGCTTCTGTCCGTCGTCGTCGCGGCGCTGCTGCTCGGCTGTGCCGTCCGTCCGGCGGCCATCGACCTCGGCCCGTGGCAAGCGCCCGAGGGACGCGCGCACCCCCTGGTCGGACGGATCTGGGACACGAAGGCCCGGCGCTTCGTGACCTCCGACGACGTCGTGGCCGGGCTGACCGGCGCCCGCTACGTCCTGCTCGGTGAGCGACACGACAACCCCGACCATCATCGTGTGCAGGCCGCACTCCTGCGCGCCCTGCTCGCCGCCGGCCGGCGGCCCGCGGTGGCGTTCGAGATGTTCACGGCCGACGATGCGGCCGCCATCGCGCGCCACCTCGCCACGGCGCCGCGCGACGCCGCCGGGCTGGCCGCCGCGGTCGACTGGAAGCGCTCGGGCTGGCCCGACTGGGCGTACTACGAGCCGATCGCGCAGGCCGCGCTGGACGCCGGTCTTCCGATCGTCGCCGGCAACCTCGCGCCGTCCACCGTGCGCGCGCTGGCTCGCGGCAACCGCCGAGCACTCCCGGACGGCCTGGCCGCGCGCTACGCCCTCGACCAGCCGCTGCCCGACGGCGGCCAGGCCGCGCTCACCACCGAGATCTACGAAGCACACTGCGGCCACATCCCGGCCGATCGCATGGACGGGATGGTGCTCGCACAGCGCGCGCGTGACGCAACGCTGGCGGACGGCATGCTGAAGACGACGCGGGATGGCGCCGTGCTGATCGCCGGCGCCGGACACGTGCGCACCGACCGCGGCGTGCCGAGCTATGTGCGCGCCCGCGCGCCGGAGGCCTCGATCGCCGCGCTGACTGCGCTCGAGGTGCGCGACGGCTGGACGCGCCCGGAGGACTACGAGGCGGCCTACGGCGGGCGGCTGCCCTACGACTGGGTGTGGTTCACGCCGCGGATGGGCGACGGCGATCCCTGCGCGAGCTTCCGGCCACCGCCGGCGCCGCGCAGCTGAAGCGAGGGCCGGTCAGCTCCGGCAGGCGCGGAAGTTGGCGTAGTCGCCCGCGGCTATCGAGTTGGTGTCGTCGGCGTCGGTGAGGACGGCGATGCCGGCCGGCTTGGGCGTGTCGGATTCCTTGAAGAACGCCCGCCAGTCCCTGAGCGCGTTCACCCGCTCCTCGACCCAGGCGTCCCTCGACGCGGGCTGGCCGCTGCGGAGCACTCGGACCTGGGTGAGATCGCTGTTGGACGTCAGGCGCGTTCCGACGGGGACCTTCTCGCTCCAGATGTACTTCACGGCCTTGGGACCGCGGATCTTCGAGTGCGGCACGGCCATGTAGACGGCGAGCGCGCTGTCGTTGGTCGCCGACTTGCGCTCGTCGGCCCCCTTGGGGAACTCGCGCGGCCGCCACGACCAGGCCAGGACTGGATGGGTCGAGAGGTTCCACCCCTCAGTCTCGTGGGCTGCCTGGATGCCGAGGCCCTGCGAGAGCGCGCGCAAGAAGTACCGCCCGTCTTCCTCGGCCACGCGGTACACGCTCTTGCCCTCGTCCTTCCGCGGCTTCCACCCGACCGGGAACTCGCCGACCCTGGATTTGGAGAAATCGTCGAGGACGATGCAGTCGTTCGGCGCGGCGGGCTGCGCGGCCTGGGCGAACGCCAGGCCGGCGGCGAGGATCAGCGCGAGCAGGACGAGAACACGCACACCGAACGGCAGGAGCAAGCGCCGGGCCAGCGGCCAGGCGATCGCCACGCTAACGACCTCGGCGCCACCACTGGTGCACGAGATTGTCCACCACCTCGCCGAGCTGGCCGATGGTGCGGCACTCGCGCACGATGTCGCAGGCCGGCGCGTACATGGGCATGACGCTGTCGCCGATGCCCCAGCCCCACTGCCCCTCGGGGTTGAGCCAGATGATGCCCTTCACGCGCTCGCGGATCTGGCGCAGCGCCCACGCCTGCGGGTCGTTGTAGTTGTTCCGGGCGTCGCCGAGCAGCAGGATCGTGGTCTTGCGGTCGAGCGACTCCAGCTCGGTGGTGGCGAAGCGGCTGAACGCGAAGCCGAAGTCCGAGCGGCAGTGATAGTCCACCGGCGCGCCCTTGAGCGCCCACTCGATCGCGCGCTCGACCGGGTAGCTCGAGAAGGCCTGGGTGACCTCGGCGATCTCCGACACGAACACGTACGAGCGCACGCGGCTGAAGCACTCCTGCAGGCTCCACACGAGCTGCAGCATGAAGCGCGAGGCGTTGCGCACGGAGTCGGAGACGTCGCAGATGGTGATGAGCCGCGGCTTCTCGCGGTGCCGGCGCTTGAGGAAGACCTCCATCGGCACGCCGCCGTACTGCAGGCTGCGGCGGATGGTGCGCCGGGAGTCGATCCGGCCCTTCTGCTCCTGTCGCTGGCGCAGCGCGAGCGCGTCCTTGATCCGGCGCGCCAGCTTCGCCACGACGTTCTTCATCTGCGCGACCTCGTCGGGGGTCAGCGCGAAGAGCGGCTTGTCGGCGAGGACCTCGCGCGTGAGCTTCTCGCCGGCGCGGTAGGCGCGGCGCTCCAGCTCGCGCTGCACGTGCTGGCGGATCATGCGGCGGAACGCCTCGAGTCGCAGCTCCAGGTAGTTGCGGATGCGGGCGAGCTGGCCGGGATCGAGACCGCGCGCCTCCAGCGCCTGCATGATCTTCTCGATGTCGCGCTCGATGGCCGACCAGTCGAACTGGTCGGAGATGCGGCGGCTGAAGAAGCCGACCTGCAGGAAGTACATCAAGCGCTCGAGACCGGCCCCCTGGCTGCCGTCGCGGATGGCCATCTCCATCTCGCTGCCCTGCCCCCGCATCAGCAGCTCGGTCAGCTCGTCGAGGTCGAGATTCTCCTCGTCGACCAGCCGGTCGAGCTGGTCCTGCACCTTGGGATCCTCGGGGCCGAGCGCCTTCTTGAGCCCCTCGCCGAGCGCCTCGAGGTCGAGGAAGTAGAGATTGAAGATGCGGTTGAAGGTCTCCTCGTCGCGGGCCTCCTTGACGAGGGTGGAGGCCAGCGTGGCCTTGAACGTCTCCCGGTCGCTGAGCCCGATCTCGGCGCTGGCGTTCAACGCGTCCAGCGCCTCGGCCGTCGAGATGCGCACCTCGGCCCGCCGCAGGTCGCCGATGAACTCGAGGATCCGCTCTTCCATCGTCCTACGCCGGCGTGTCGGCCAGCACCTTGTCGAGGGCGCCCTTCACGCGCTCGATGTCCTTCTCGTACTTCACCAGCATGGTCAGCGTGGACTCGACCAGCGCGGGATCCAGCTCCTTGGCGTTGAGGATCACCAGCGAGCGCGCCCAGTCGATCGACTCCGACACCGACGGCGGCTTGCGCAGCTCCAGGGCCCGGATCTTCTGCACGGCGGCCACCACCGCCCGGGCCAGTCGCTCGGGCGCCTCGGGGACCTTGAGCCGGATGATCTCCAGCTCGTCCGCGGGCGCCGGGAAATCGATGAAGAGGTGCAGGCAGCGCCGCTTGAGGCCGTCACTCAGCTCGCGCGCGTTGTTGGAGGTCAGCACGACGAGCGGGATGTGGCGCGCCTTCACCGTGCCCAGCTCGGGGATCGAGACCTGGAAGTCGGAGAGCACCTCGAGCAGGAACGCCTCGAACTCCGGCTCGGCCTTGTCGATCTCGTCCACGAGGAGCACGACCGGCTCGTCGGCGCGGATCGCCTGCAGCAGCGGGCGCGGCGACAGGAACCGGTAGGAGAAGAACGCGTCGTCCTGGCCGGCGATGCGCGACACCGCCTCCGGCAGCGAGGGCGCGTCGGCGATGAGCTCGCCGATGCGCTCGCGCAGCAGCTGCGTGTAGAGCAGCTGCTTGGCGTACTTCCACTCGTAGAGCGCCTTGCCCTCGTCGAGCCCCTCGTAGCACTGCAGCCGGATCAGCGCCCGCCCGGTGACGTCCGACAGCGTCTTGGCCAGCTCGGTCTTGCCGACGCCGGCCGGCCCCTCGATGAGTACCGGCCGCCCCATGCGCGCGGCCAGGAACATGACGGTGGAGATCCGACGGGTGGCGATGTAGCGCGCGTCACGAAACCGCTGCTGGACCTCTTCGACGGACTCGAACATGCAGGCTCCTCATCGCTCAAGGTGAATGACAATTCATTGTACCCGAACGCCGAGGACGAGATCGTTACCGGCTGCGGCCGCCGCCGCGGATCATCCGGTCCCGGATCTCCTCCTGGGGACGATCGGTGGGCGGGTCGTCGCGGAGGCCCGGCTCCGCTTTGTCCGACGGCGAGCCGCGTAGAAAGTCCATCACGCGATCGCCGAGCCCCTTCTTCTCCTCCGGCGCGCTCGTCGGCGCCGACGGCCCCGGCCCGACCGGCCCGCCCGGCGTGGCCCGCGCGGCGTCGGGCCACAACGCGGCGACGTCCTGCACGAGCGCGTCGGGCTCCACGCGCGCCTCGCCGGCGATCTCGCCCCACGGCGCGCCGCTCCGGCGAGCGGCGAAGACCTTCTCGATCGGATGACCGCCGCGCGTGGCGATCCGATGCGAGATGAACAGGTCGCCCCAGCCCAGCCGACTGCTCGTCCGCTCGGCGCGCAGCAGGTCGGGCGTCGTGCCGAGAAACTTCGCCATCCGCTCCACCGCGGCCGGCTCGGCCGCCGGCGTGATCGCGCGATCGACTCCGACCGCCACGGCGTCGAGTCGGTCCTGGGCCGCGCCCGGCGACGCGGTCAGCACGACGACGAGCAGCGCGAGCACCATCGACATCACCAGCACCTCCCGAAATGTGATGCGCGCCCGCCGAGTATGCCGCGACCGCGCGCTATGTACAATGCGCGCATGTCCGAGCGGGACCAGGGCGCGCGCTATCACCGCCTGCAGCTCTGGCTGGCGCTCGCCGGCTTCGCTCTCGGCGCGGCCTATCTCCTGGCGGTGCTGGCCTCGGGCGCGGCCGCGACGCTGGCCGAATCGGTCGCCGCCCGAACCTCTCCGTGGTGGGCGCGCGTCGCTCTCGTCGCCGCGGTGCTCGCCGCCGGCCAGACCCTCCTCGCGTTTCCGCTACGCTGGGTGCGCGGGTTCTGGCTGCCGCGCCGGTTCGGGCTCCTGCACCAGCCGCTCGGCTCCTGGCTGGCCGATCGGGCCAAGGCCACCGGCCTCGGCGCCGCGCTCGGACTCGGCGGCCTCCTCGTGGTGTACGGGCTCATGCGCGCGACGCCGTGGTGGTGGCTCATCGGCGCCGGCGTGTTCTTCGTCGTCGGCATCGCGCTGGCGGCGCTGTTCCCGGTCGTCGTCGTCCCCCTCTTCTATCGCCTCACCCGGCTCGCCGATCCCGCGCTGGAGCGCCGGCTGCTGCGCCTCGCCGAGCAAGCCGGCGTCGCCGTCATCGGCGTGTGGGTCGTCGACCAATCGCGGAAGAGCCGGACCGCCAACGCCGCCGTGGCCGGCCTCGGCCGCACGCGGCGCATCATCCTCTTCGACACGCTGGCCACCGGATTCCGCGAGGACGAGATCGAGGCCGTGCTGGCCCACGAGCTCGCGCACCACGTGCACGGCGACCTGCGCCGTGGCCTCGCCGTGCAGGGCGCGCTCAGCCTCGCCACCTTCTGGCTGGCCGCCGTGCTGCTCGAGGCCGGGGTCAGGTGGTGGAGCCTCGCGGGTCCGGCCGATCCGGCCGGCCTGCCGTGGCTGGCGCTGGTCCTCATGCTGCTGGGCGCGATCCAGCTCCCGCTGTCCAACGGCTTCTCACGCTGGATCGAGCGTCAGGCCGACGACTCCGCGCTGAGACTGACGCGCAATCCGACCGCGTTCATCGACGCCATGGAGCGGCTGGGCCGCCTCAACCTCGCCGAGCGGCGGCCGCACCGCCTCGAGGAGTTCCTGCTGTACTCGCACCCCGCGCTCGATCGCCGCATCGCGCGCGCCAGAGGAGAAGCCGCATGAGCGTTCGACGCACGCTGCGCAGCCTGGTCGAGCGAAAGAACGGGCTGGTCGTCCCCGGAGCCTACGACGGCGTGTCGGCGCGGCTGGTGGAGCGCGCCGGCTTCCCGGCCGTCTACATGACCGGCTACGGCACGTCGGCCTCGCGCCTCGGCCTGCCCGATCTCGGGTACGCGGGGTTGGCCGAGATGGCGGATCACGCGCGCAATCTCGCCGCCGCGGTGGCCATCCCGCTCATCGCCGACGCCGACACGGGCTATGGCAACGCGCTCGGCGTGCGGCGCACCGTGCAGGCCTACGAGGCGGCCGGCGTGGCGGCGCTCCACATCGAAGACCAGGTGGCGCCGAAGCGATGCGGACATCTCAGCGGCCTCCAGATCGTGCCGCTCGCCGAGTTCGCCGGCAAGATCCGGGCGGCGGTCGACGCACGCCGCGATCCCGATCTCCTGATCATCGCGCGCACCGACGCCATCTCGGCCGTGGACCTCGACGAAGCGCTGCGCCGCGGCGAGGCCGCCGCCAAGGCCGGCGCCGACGTGCTGTTCATCGAGGCGCCGCGCGACGAGGCGCAGGTGGAGCGAGTGGCCAGGGCCTTCGACACGCCGCTGCTCTACAACTACGCCTCGGGTGGACGGTCACCGATGCTCCCATTCCCGCGGCTGCGCGCGCTGGGCTTCGCGATCATCATCCTGCCGATCGACACCCTGCTGGTGGCCACGAAGGCGATGACCGGATTCCTGGCGGCGCTGCGTGAGCGGGACGACGTGCTGTCGCTGGCCGAGCAGTCGGTGCCGTTCGCCGAGTTCAATGCGCTGATCGGGGCCACGGAGCAGATGGCGCTGGCGGACCGCTACCGGGAGGCGTGAGGAACGGCGCCGGGCGGGCGCGAACCGCCCGCCCGGCGGACATCAGCTGACTAGTTCGTGATCGCGCACACGACGCCGGCCTCGATCGGGTCGGCATAGCCGCTGCTGTTGGCGTTGCGGAGGAAGAACGTCCACTGGCTCCGCGTGTTGGTCGTCGGCCATCCAGCCCAGTCGACACCGGGCGGGAAAGGATGGCGGACACCACCGGGCACGCGATAGATGAAGGCAGACAGGACGCCGGCGCCGCTCGGGCAGTTCACGAGGATCGTCCGAGTGCCCGCCAGCGCCGCGAGGTTCACGGTCAACCGGATCGTCACGGTCTGATATCCACTCAACCCGCTCGGACCCTGAGGACCGGCCGGACTTGCGGGACCGGCCGCACCAGCCGCACCCGCCGGGCCAGCGGGACCCTGGGCACCGGTCGCACCGACGGCGCCGGCCGCACCCGCGAGACCGGCCGAACCCGCCGGCCCGCGCTGGCCCGGCGTACTGTTGCCGTTGCCACCGCCGTACGGAACGAGGGCGATCGACATCGAGTCGTACTGGTTCGCCAGACGGCTGCGGGTCACGATGAGCTCATAGCTGCCGTGCGCGATACCCTGCGGCAGCGCGACGACGATCTCATCGGTCTTCTGGCGAATCAGGTCGAGTCGATCGTCACCCAGCCACACGGTGACCGGGCGCAAGCCGAAGTGTCCGCGCAGCGTCAGGGTCCCGGCGTCGGGATCGGGATGCGCGCTCTCCAGCACGACTGGTCCCGTGTACCCGGCAGGATGGTGCGCGAACGCTGGAGCTGCGACGCTCAGCGCGAGCACCAGAGCGAAAGCATAGCGACTTAAAGTTCGCACGTGTCTCTCCGCGTGAGAGACGGCTCGAGCCAGACGCCGCGAGCGTTACCTCTCTCGCTGGGCCGGGAGCCGCAACCCCGCCCGCACGACGACCCGACCACTGGCGTGGTCGCGATCCGTTGGGGGGCGAGCCAAAACGGGCGTGGAGGCCGGTGATATAGTTCCCCCGCTGGCGTCTCATCTCACGACTCGGGGAGACCTCCATGAGCACTGTCAAAGACCTGATCGGCCAGGCCGTGGATCGCCTGGCAGACGACCTCGAACAGCTCTCGCGTCGCATCCACGATAATCCGGAGCTCGCCTACCAGGAAGTGAAGGCCGCCGGCTGGCTGTCGGATTACCTGGCGGGCCAGGGCTTCAAGGTCGAGCGCGGCGTGGCGGGTGTGGGGACGGCGTTCCGCGCGACGGTGGAGACCGGCAACGGCCCGACCATCGCCATCCTGTGCGAGTACGATGCGCTGCCGTCGATCGGCCACGCGTGCGGTCACAACATCATTGCCACCTCGGGCGCCGGGGCTGGTGCGGCGCTGGCGGCCATACGCGACAAGCTGCCGGCCGGGCGCATCCAGGTGATCGGCACGCCGGCCGAAGAGGGCGGCGGCGGCAAGGTCAAGCTGATCCAGGGCGGCGTCTTCGAGCACGTTGACGTGGCGATGATGATCCACGGCTTCGACCGCTGGATCCTCCACCAGGATCTGCTCGGCATCGTGCGGGTGGGCTTCGAGTTCGCGGGCAAGGCCGCCCACGCCTCCGCCGACCCGTGGGAGGGCGTGAACGCGCTCGACGCCGTGATCCAGACGTTCAATAACGTCAGCATGCTGCGCCAGCAGGTGCGGCCGGAGGCGCGTATTCACGGCATCGTCACCCAGGGCGGGGCGGCGCCAAACATCATCCCCGAAGTCGCGGCCTGCACGTTCTACGTCCGCGCGGCGAAGCTCGACTACATGTGGGATCTGCACAAGCGGGTGATCGCCTGCGCCACGGGAGCCGCCACGGCGACCGGCTGCACGCTCAAGGTGATCGACTTCGAGGCGCCCTACGAACCACTGAAGCGCAACGACACGCTGCTGGACCTCTTCCGCGCCAACATGAAGACGACCGGCGCCGTGGAGTCCCCGCCGCTCGCCGATCGCATGGGCTCGTCGGACATCGGCAACGTGAGCCAGGTCATTCCCGCCATCCAGCCGATGGTGCAGATCGCGCCGCACGGCACTCCCATTCACTCGCGCGCCTTCGAGGCGGCCGCGGTCTCGGGGCTGGCGCGGGAGGGAATGTGCCAGGCCGCCAAGACGATGGCGATGACGACGTACGATCTGCTGGCCGATCCGGGACTGGTGAAGAAGGCGCGGGCGGAGTTCGAGGCCATGAAGTGAGCCCGGCCGCCGATCCGCTCAAGCTGAAGGTCGCCGAGACGGTCGACCGGCTGGCCGACGAGCTGGAGGGCCTCTCGCACCGCATCCACGACACGCCCGAGCTCGCCTTCAAGGAAGTGCAGGCGCACGGCTGGCTGACCGACTTCCTCGAGAAGCACGGCGCTCGGGTCGAGCGTGGCGTGGGCGGCCTGCCCACCGCGTTCCGGGCGACGATCGACGGTCAGGGTGCCGGACCGACGATCGCGATCATGGCCGAGTACGACGCGCTGCCCGGCATCGGGCATGCGTGCGGCCACAACGTGATCGCCACCGCCGGGGTGGGTGCCGGCGCCGCGCTGGCCGCCGCCCTCGGTCAGTTGCCCTACGCCGGCCGCATCCAGGTGATCGGCACCCCGGCCGAGGAGGGCGGCGCCGGCAAGGTCAAGCTGATGGACGCCGGCGTCTTCGAGGACGTGGACGCCGCCATGATGATCCACGGCCGTTGCGGCACCCAGGTGTGGCGCCCGGCGCTCGGCATCATCAAGGTGAAGGCGGAGTTCTTCGGCCAGGCCGCGCACGCCTCGTCGTGGCCCTGGCGCGGCGTCAACGCCCTCAACGCCGTGATCGCTCTGTTCAACGCGCTGGACGCGATGCGCCAGCAGCTTCGGCCGGACGCACGCGTGCACGGCGTCATCACGAAGGGCGGCGAGCAGGCCAACATCATCCCGGAGTACACCAGCGCGGAGTTCTATCTCCGCTCGATCTCCGTGGACTACTGCTGGGAGCTGCTGCGGCGCTTCGCGGCCGCGGCCGAGGGCGCGGCCACGGCCACCGGTTGCCGCGTCAGCGTCACCCACGACCCGATCGTGCACGAGCCGCTCAAGGCGAACGGCACGATGGCGGGGTTGTTCGCGCAGAACCTGGAGCTCATCGACTTTCCCGAGGATCCCGACGACGGGCAGGCGGGCTACGGCTCGACCGACTGCGGCAACGTGAGCCAGCGGCTGCCGACCATCCATCCGTACATCCGGATCTCGCCGGACGGCGTGCCGGGTCACTCGCGCGAGTTTGCCCAGTGGGCGCGCTCGCCCATCGCGCGGGCGGGCATGGTCGCGGGGGCCAAGGCGCTGGCCCTGACAGCGATGGACCTCCTCGCCTCGCCCGAGGCCCTCGCCAACGCCAAATGTGATTTCGAGCACGGAGGGAGAGCATGAGAACCGTTGCCGTTGCCATCGGCATCGCGTCGCTCGTCGTGGCGGGGTGCGCCAGCATGAGCACGCCCACCGACAACACCGCCCGCGCCGAGATGCGCAACGCCGGCGGGCAGGTCGTCGGCAATGCCACGTTCACTCAGGTCGGCAACGCCGTACGCGTGCTCCTCGAGGTGCAGGGCCTGCCGCCCGGTGCGAAGGGCGTGCACGTCCATGCCGTGGGCAAGTGCGACGGACCGGACTTCGCCTCCGCCGGCAGTCACTTCAACCCGCAGGGCCGGCAGCACGGCGCGCTGAACACGCAGGGGCCGCACGCGGGCGATCTGCCGAACATCACGATCGCCGCGGACGGCAAGGGGCGGCTCGAGAGCACGACGGAGCTGATATCGCTCGTGGGCGGGGCGAGCCTGGTGTTCGACGCCGACGGGAGCGCGATCGTCATCCACGCGGCGCCGGACGATTTCCGGACCGATCCGACCGGGAACTCCGGGGCGCGGATCGCGTGCGGGGTCATCGTCCGGAAGTAGCTCGCCGCGGTGGGCGGGGCGGGGGACCGAGGGGTCTCCCGACCACGAGGCCCGCGATGTAGGACGCGTTCCGGAACTTCAGGACTTGGCGACCCGTCATGCGGGGCGGGGGACGGGTCGGCGAGACCCCCTCGGTCCCCCGTCCCGCCCACCGCTACGCATTGCCTCCGTAGGACCTCTACGGCGTCACGTCGGCGCGGCGCCACCGCTTGGGTCGCTTCGACCGCGGCGAGCGCCGCGTAGTTCTGCGCGCTA
>Ga0134124_10000257_pt1 | contig 47382 bp, 48 predicted proteins | sample KB304_FD_96880 | JGI IMG/M metagenome (GOLD analysis project Ga0134124, IMG submission 96880) | Terrestrial soil microbial communities without Nitrogen fertilizer from Kellogg Biological Station, Michigan, USA - KB3-0-4 | ecosystem: Environmental > Terrestrial > Soil > Unclassified ...
AACCGCGACAGTTCGATGGCGATCAATTCAATTGTGCCGGGCGCGGCGCTCATGAATTTTCCTTTTCGCGAAGATAGGCGATACATTCGCGCGCGGTATCAAAATTCCCGACGACATCAATGAACTCTTTGCCGTGCTGCTCGATTGCTCGCCGAAGGGGATTGCTTCCGTGCACGGCAAGCACTTCCGCGATGCGAGTAAGAAGGGTTTGGCGCGATATCCCCTTTACCTCGCGGGGCATTGCGTCGGAATGCCCTTTCAGGTGATTGAGCAAGTGTGCAAAGTACGCCGGTCCCTGGTTGCGATGCCAGGCGACCTTCACCGGCCGGCAGTTCCGAATCAGATAACCAATTTCGCGGCGGACATAACCAAAAGCGTCGTGTAGTTCACGTCCCTTTTCAGTCTGGCGAAGCGACGCCAGCAAGTCGCGCATATGATTTAGTTCCGGCTCCAGAATAGGAATAGGGTCCGGGAACCCGGGAGACCGAACTGGACGAGCCGCGGCGCTTTGCGACGCAAACACAATCTGGCCATCAACAAGGTCGGCGCTGGCAGTTGGTTGTGCGAGCGCGATGCCGCTCCCGTCAGTGGCTCGACTGCTTCCGTGTGAAGTTCCGGTGGTGACCGGAATACAGATCCCGAGCTTGTCGAGCACCGGTAGAATATGGCAGGCAACGCTGCTTGCCGTCGGTGTCGTGGCTGGATTAGTCGGATCGGGGACTCCCTGGATTATTCCAATTACTCGATTGTCTTCATCAACCAAAATTGAGCCGGAATCACCATGTTCGGCGAACCAGGCGTGTCCTTTACAGTTAACATGGCTCGCCTCCGAGGCGCGGTCAAAGGAGATTTCAATCACATTTTGCCCGACCATCGGCGGTGAGCCGGGAACCGTTGGATCGCCGACTGTGTGGAGTGTTGCATTCACCGACCTGACAATGCCCGTCGTTCTGCCGGTCGTCCGGCCTACCTTAAAAACCCTGGGACGGCCGGCCTCATTGTCGCCGTCTATTGTCACTATCGATACGTCACGCGCGATGCTCCTGACATCGCTAAGCGTGTTGACGCCGTGCAACTGCAAATCAGTAATTGATTCCAGGTAGTGGGTCGTGTCCTTGGTACAGATACTGTCGCCGCACTTGCTGTCGATATCGAGTCTCGCGAAAGCGCAATCGATGAAAAACGTATCCGTAGCCGTTGTGCCCGGCGTTGCGTCGGGGACGGTTGCGGTTACGTTGTGATAAAAGGCGGGCGCCTGGATCGGGCCAAGCGCTTTCTTAGGGCCGGGCGGCTGTTCGAAGTGTATGCCGGGGCGATCGGGTGGCGTAGGCGCGAAGGGATGATGAATGTAGTCACCTTCGCGCGCGCCAGTGGCATACATCACATGCTTATTGCTCAGGAGATACACATTCTCCCGGCCGCTATCGCCTCTCTTCTTGACTATGCAACCTAGAGTTCCAAATTCAGCATGGTTGTTTTCATCACGTAGGGACTCGATCTGGATGCCACCCTGTATGCTGTCGTAGGAGTTGATGTTCTCGCACACGCCGGCGCCCGGAACAGCCTCGAGCACAAGCCTGACATCGGTGCGATACCCTTCGAACGTGGAAGGAATGCGCTGGTCAGGCGGCAGTTCGTTTTCGCTCTTTTTTTCGCTTACGAAAACGATGATGGCGACATCGTTCTTGAATTCGCCGGATGTGTGTTTTTGACCGAACCCCACCCCCTCGACGCCTTCCATCTTTCCGAAAACGTCGCGCGCCCTGTCATAAGCATCAAGGAAGGCCTGCTGATCGACGAGGATGTGCGCGTTACTCTTTATCTGCTCGCTCATTTGTCCGCACCTTCAAGCAACCCAACCAGACCGGGGTCGGATGCAATCCGCGCAATGAGATCATTGAGGTTGTCACAATTCCAAAACATCCTCTCCAGATCAACGCCGCTCGAGTTCATTGTTTCCCTGAGCGCCGGACTCCCGCGCTCACCTAGTACGACTCTCATTCGCTCTAAAAGTTCATAAGGAGCTACACCCTTGATCTTCTCCGGCAATCGATAGTGCCCATCTCGCACCGCTCCCATCACGGTGGCAAGAATCGCCGGCCCCTCCAAGCGACGCCACGCTACGGTGACCGGCCGGCAATGATTTACAAGATAGATAATTTCATCACTGTGGCGTTGACCGATCGCAAACAGCTTTGCCGTCACGTCGTTGTTTTGCAGACGCTCTCGCAGGACCCGGTAGGGTTCGGGAATCGGGGCTTCGAAAACGGTGGGAACCGCGGCGAGCGAGTTGCCGGAAATGACCTTCACGTCCTGCGAGTAAGGGATGCGAATCTTTAGCGCACTCAAAACATCGTCGATATGGTTCGCGATCGTCACGAATGGCTGAACCACACCTTTCACCATCACTTTCTTTCCCGACGCGAAGAGAAGCCCGACGATCTTGTTGTCGAGATTGATGATCACCGAGCCCGAGTCGCCATGCGTACTGAAGGGCTTGGTGTTGTCGATGTTTTGAATTGCTATCTGGCCCGTGAATGTATGAGTCGTTCCGTCTTTTTCGATGTCAAAGGACGGGTGGTTATCATCGACCACCACTCCTTCAGTCCGGCCGGTCGACTTGCCTACTTTGAAAACAGGCATCCCGCTCACGGCCTTCTGGTCACCGACAATCGTGTTACGAGGCGGCCGCCCTGCAACGCTGAGCCCGTTAATCTCATTGGAATAATGAATGCCACAACAGTGGCAACACGACGACACGTCGATGGCGGCGATGGCGCCATCGACGCTGTTGCTGAGTTCCTGGCGGCGCAGGACCCCAATCTTATCGACGTCGTCGGTGGGCCGCACCGGCAAGTCTCCGAGTTGGGACTGTGGAATGGAGGTGGGCGGCGGCTGATAGACCTTGTCGCCGGTTCGGCCCGCGCTGCCGTAAAGGACATGCCAGTTGCTGAGAATTACGGGAGCTTCGTCGGTAGTGTCGATTGCTATACAGCCCAGCGTCCCCCGCGATATCTCAATGTCGGTTCCCGCATCGTTGAGCACGCTGATCCGATTTGAGATTTGGATGCCGCCTTTGATCGGCCGGTATTTTGTGTTGTCGTCACTGAACTCGAACTGTCCTACGACGTTGACGTCGGTCGCAACCCCATTGACTTCGGCCGGGATCAACTCGTCCGCGGGAACGACCTCGCGTTCTTTCTTCTCTTTCACATATACACGCACGCAAAGTTGATCGCCTATCTTCCCGCCTCTCTCCTTGAGCCCGACGCTCACGTGCAAGACGTTGGGGATACCCAACAGTCGTTGCCCGGCGCCCGCGGCCAGCATCGAGCGGATCGCTTCATTTTCAGCCTTGAGTTGTTCGGTCGTTTTCATTTAGAGAACGAGCATCTCCAAAAAAAGTGAAGCCAGGCCGGCTACGACGACAGATGCGCCGGCGGAGCGAGCGTGATATTCATCGCATACAATACCGGTGCGATTGGGCATGCCAGCCCTTCACCTCGAACATTCGAGCCCCAGAGAAGGCCAACTGCATTGTTCGCCTCGTCAACGATCAGCGCTCCTGAATCGCCTTCGGCGGAGAACACTTCGTTCTCCCCGAGCGGTCTCACCAGTATCTGCCCCGGGGTAGAAAAGGGATTGCCTTCGACGCAGGCGGAGCCTGAATAGCCGATGTCCACGAGAGTTCCGCGGGTGATGCCTGTCGCGTTGCCTCTTTTTGTAACCAGGCCTCCGAGTCGCGGTGAGTCGTATCCGGTAACGGAGGGAGCTGACGGCAACCGAGACCCATCGGCAAGTGTAGTCAGAGCCTTGTCATATGAAGACACTGCACAATCGAGGTGATAGTCTCGTCCATCGAAATGCACCGTTCCAAGTTTTCCGTACAACGCTTTTCCAATTGCGGCGAAATGCCGGTTGCCGGCTGACTCTATTCGTAGCCAAACCGCGCCCCCCTCCTTCGCGCCGTTGCCGAAAAGCACGTGCCAGGTGCTCAATAGGACCGGTCGCCCGGTGTCTAAAGTGTAAGCGATACAGCCGAGCGTTCCGGGCACACCGAGGCAGTTGGCAATTCCCGCCCCGGAATGCGGCCACGTAATGCTGGCGGCGGCGGACGAATTGTCTGAGACTATCGCGACCACGTCCCTTGACGACTCATTGACCTGGGCTCGAATGGGCTCCATGTGTCTTTCTTGTTGTCCTGGGCGATCAATTGCGGGGCTAATCCCGCGAGCCGAAATTCTCAACTGCCGATTGGTGATGCGACTGCCGGTTGGATTGTCAGTAGTGTGTGAGGCTTCGACGACATCCTCTTAGCCCTAAAGAACGGGACGCCGACCGATTTGAATCTTGCGTTGCTACCCGTTCCACTGCTTTCCCGTGAGGAGTCTTGCCAGCGAGCATTTATGATAGTTATTAGGATCAATCAAGCGGCGGTAATCTTAGTCGCCCGGTCGGAAACGTGTCAAGGTTTTTTGTTTCTCGGTATTGGGGTGATAGTGTGTTGCTCGCTCACATTCGCGTTTCTCCTCGGCGTCCTCGGCGTCCTCTGCGGTTGATTCCGAGCCACTGAGCAGGAGAAACCGCCGAGGACGCCGAGGACGCAGAGGACTGCTTGCTGGCAACACGCTAATACCATACTACCTGTTTCTCGATCATTGATTTCTCACTAGTGGGGTGTATCGGAGAAATCGGCACTCCTGTATGGGCGGTCCTCCGTGGCCGCCCCTTATTGAGGAAGCGCTTCATCGAAGGAGGGGCGGCCACGGAGGACCGCCCATACAGGAGTGCCCTTGTCACTGGAGCGTTGCCCTGGGGCCGTCGCTGCTAGTTTCGATTTACATTCCGGCTCCCCGCGAATTACAATGAGCGCGCTTTTCAGCCATTCAATCTCAGGACCAAACCAATCGATGACGGATCACAGGCCACAGACGCTTGTCGAGTTGCTCAAGTCCTCAGTCACTGCCGGGCCGGAGCGCGAGGCCTTGAGATTCAAGCAGGGAACGGCGTGGGTCGGCATGACTGCCGAACACCTCTTCGAGAGAGTCCGTAACGTAGCGCTCGGTCTTTATCATCACGGAATCAGAAAGGGTGACCGCGTAGCAATACTGGCCGAGAGCGGGCCGCTTTGGTCGATTACCGATTATGCGATCCTCTCCAGCGGCGCCGTCAATGTTCCGATCTATCCGACTCAGCCGACCCATCAGGTCGAATACATCCTGCGCGAATCCGAACCGAAACTCCTTTTCATCTCCGGCGCGCGTCAGATGAAACGCGTCAGCTCAGTGCTCGAGAAGTTTCCCGGCCTGCGCATCGTCCCGTTTCAACCGACTGACAACGGCGAGAACATTCTGTCGTTCGGCTCGCTTGAGGAAGCCGGCGGCCGCCTCGCCGCGGAAAGACCTGAGCTGTTCGATCTGCTTTCTTCCGATGTTCACGCGGACGATCTTGCTTCGATCATCTACACGTCGGGGACGACCGGCGAACCCAAAGGCGCGATGCTCACGCACGGCAACATTATCTTCAACGCACTGGCTTCGGGCGTTCATCTGGATATCGAACCGGGCGGCGTAATGCTCTCGTTCCTTCCTCTCTCGCACATCTTCGAGCGGATGGTTTTGTATCTGTGTTTGTATTTTCAAGTACAGATCAACTACGCGAACGGGATCGAGACCGTCGCGTCGGACATCCAGGAAGTGCACCCCACGCTTATGTCAACCGTGCCGCGACTGCTCGAGAAGATTTACGCTCGAATGCAAAAGAACGCCGGCGACGCGGGCGGCCTGAAGAAGAAGATCTTTGACCGCGCGCTCGACGCGGCGCGCAGGTCGGCGCAACTCTCGACAAGGGGCAAGCCTCTGCCGCCGCTGCTCGAGCTTCAACGTGAGATTGCGGACAAGTTGGTTTTCCAAAAGCTTCGGCACGCGGTCGGCGGAAGAATCAGGAGAATGGTATCCGGCGGAGCGGCGCTTCCATCCGACATCGCTCTTGTGTTCATTGGCGCGGGCGTGCCGGTTCTCCAGGGCTACGGATTGACGGAGACTTCACCGGTGATTGCCGCTTGTACGCTGGATCACAACGTGGTTGGGTCGGTGGGACGGCCGATCCCAGGCATCGAAGTGAAGATCGCCGAAGACGGCGAGATATTGACTCGCGGACCCTGCGTCTTTCACGGCTACTTCAACAAGCCGGAAGAGACTGCCGCCGCATTCTGTGATGACCCCGCAGGAGGCGAGCGATGGTTCAAGACTGGCGACATCGGAGTCATCGATCCCGAGGGCTTTCTCTTCATCACCGATCGCAAGAAAGATTTGATCAAGACTTCATCGGGGAAATACGTCGCGCCTCAGATGATCGAAGGGATGATCAACCAAAGCGAATTCGTCGAGCAGGCGGTGATAGTTGGCGACAAGCGCAAATACGTAGCGGCGCTGATCGTGCCGGACTTCGAGAGCCTGCGCGCGTGGGCGAAGAGCGAAGGTCTTCAAACGACGGACAAGCAGGAACTAGTCTCGGACCGCCGCGTGTTGGATATGATCAAGGCGGATGTCAATCGCTTAACTCGCGAGCTTGCGGATTATGAAAAGGTAAAACGAATAGGACTGGTCGCAGCAGAGTTCAGCATCGACGGCGGAGAGCTGACGCCAACGCTCAAGGTGAAGCGTCGAGTGGTTGAAGAGAAGTATGGTGAGCTGATTGAGTCGTTTTATTCAGGTGGGGAATAATCGCGCCATCCGCGTTTCCGAACCTCACATTCGAAGTTCAACTACATCTCTGAACCGGCGCGTTATGGTTCAGTTGCTTCCGACGATGTCGGACTAGGCCATTCTACGCGACGTTTATCCAATATTCGGACAACACACAGGTTCACGATGTTTTCGTGCTAGACGTTGATATGGGTAATTGAAGGCGAGCGCAGAGAGTAGTAGGTTTTTCGTGGAGGGATGCGAATGGGAATGCCCGACTACAACGAGAGACCGAGCGTGCGATTCTACCGAATCGACGTCGCTAAGGCGGAGGCCGTCGCAGATTTCATACTCTGGTTGTGTTACTGTAATCGCGCGGTGGATCCCACTACCGACGATCCCATTCAGCGGGATGAAAGGCCCGATCCAGATAAGCAGATTGAGGACTGGTGGTTCTTCGACGGCCCTAGACATCGGATGGCCAAATTGCTCTGGCAGCGGCTTCAGGGGAGTCGTTCCGAAGAACATTTTCAATCGCGTTTTCTGTTGCATCAAGAGAGGTTGACGAACGACTGTTTCGATTGTGGCCCCAGCCTTGGGCCGATCCAAACCAGACTAAGGAAGGTCATTCAGGCCTGCTCCGACAGGAGAAAGGAAGACGAAGATATCGGCCAAGGAGCGTGGGGCGAGGCATTTTGGCTTCCACCTGAATATGGTGAGTACGTGCGGCGACGGATTCGCAGAGCGCGACTTGATTTGATCGAGCAGGCAGCAAACTATCCATCCGCCACAAGATTCGGCTTGAACTACCTCGTGATTGATGTAGTCAAGGGGATTCAGGTGCCAAGTACCGCCGTTGATCGCATCTACCGTGGATATTATCGTGAGGAGTCTAATTCGCGACGAGTCCTCCAGGTCGTCGAGATCGAAGCTGATGGAGAGCTTTACCCTTTGATCAACGGCCGCGAGCCGACCGCCGCGCCAGGGTACAATTTCTCGTGGGGATATGGCGGTGGAGGGCCTTACGCGCTAGCTATCAGATGCTTTCGAAAAATGGATTTGTTTTGTATTGCAATGGCTGCGGCATGCCGATTAGTTGCGACGAATCTCCTCGTAGCAATCGCCAACGCGGACGGCATTCGTCTGGTCGCCCCGTATACCATCCGGACTGCGCCGAGGAGAAAGCCTTGGAGCGAAAGCGGAAAGACTTTCAGAAGAGGTCACAAAACCCAGAGTTTCGAGAAGCAAGAAAGCTTGAGGCTAGGAGTCGCCGCAAGAAATAACAACGAGTCGGAAAGAGTTGGCAATGCTGCTTTACATGGATGTCCACGTCCCGTTCGCGATCACGGCCGGGTTGCGCCTGCGGGGAGTAGATGTTCTCACCGCCCAAGAGGACGACGCTACGCAATTGGACGACGAAGTGCTACTTGATCGGGTAACGGCTCTGGGGCGCGTTATCTTCACTCGCGATGTAGACTTCCTCGGGCACGCGCGCGAGCGGCAAGTAACGGGTGTGAAGTTTTCCGGAGTTGTCTATGCTCATCAACTCAGAGTATCTATCGGGCAGTGTGTAGCCGATCTGGAATTGATCGTCAAGGTTTATGACTCTGAATATATGGAAAACCGAGTTGAGTATTTGCCGGTGTAACGCTCGTGACTGTGCGACCACGATTTGTTCGACTAGGACCTCAAGGGCGCAAGCCAAGCTCGCGCAATCGGCGTCGGCCCGGAGAATCTTTCGCTGCCTCAGCGTACGCTTCGACTTCTTTGAGTTGACGCATTATCTCGATGTCGAGCTCCGCCTGATGATCATAGTAGTAGGTTAGTGCGGCATGAATCTGGGCTAGTGAGAGACCCGGATGCTGAAAGTGAATCTCTTCCGGACTCCAGCCATACGCCAGCTTGTCGAGCACAACTTCGATGACCTTCGTGTTCGCGCCGGTGATCCACGCGACACCGCGTTCATCGATCTCAATATGTGTAGTTTCAATGCTCGACATGAGTTTTTCCCTCTCGCTAATTTGAAGCATAATGTATCACGACTCTTGGATCAAAGCGATGGTGCACAAGGGAGACCGAGTGCTCAGCCACTTCCACAATACAGCGGATGTAGGAGAGATAACGCGTGGATAAGAATGCTCGGCGCACTAAGGCTAAGAGAGCTAAACGAGTCAAGGCTGAGAGCGTGGAACTCAGCAGCGGGAACGTTTTCGCCGATCTCGGGTTTGAGGACGCCGACGAGCGAATGTTGAAAGCTCAACTGGCAATAGGTATCGACCAGCTCGATCGCGGCGAATATGTCGAGTACGCCTCAGTGGAAGAGATGTTTGAAGACATCGAGGCCGCAGTGCCAAAGCGCCGTTAGGCAACTGGTAACGAGCCAGCTTAGACTGGTGTCCACGTCGCGTCATGCTCAATCACGCGCCGCCGCGTGCGACGTTTCCGTTAGTTCAGCAATGCTTTGTCGATCATCAGCAGTTCCAGGCGACCTTCTCGCAGTAGATGGCCGCTTCAAGCGCAGATCAAAAGTGGTGCTTCATTACTTTTGATCCTTCGACCGACGAAATGTCCGCACCAGTATCTTATGTACTCTCAGGTCCCCGGTGACTGTGTCATGAAGGGCTTACAAACTTATATCCAAACCCATGAATCGTAACGATTGATTTCGGGTGACGCGGATCCTCCTCGATCTTTTGTCGCAACGAAGAAACGTGCACATCGACTGTCCTGGTAGTCGTAGCGGTGTTGTAACCCCACACTTCATTGAGCAACTCGTCTCGCGAGACCGTCACTCCCGAGTGCTCGATCAGATAACGAAGCAGCCGGAACTCTCGAGCAGAGACGTTCACCGGTTTGTTGTGTCGAGTCACGAGGGTTCGACGGAAATCTACTCGAAGCGTCCCAAATTGATGAACCTCTGATGAGCGGCCGCGAGTTGTTGAAGTGCCCGAATGCGACGTCGAACCTGCTCGCCGCAGCAACGCTTCTACACGCGCCATGAGCTCCATCATCGCGAATGGCTTCGTCAGATAGTCGTCGGCTCCAAGTTTCAGGCCGACTACTTTGTCCACCACCTGCCCGCGGGCGGTGAGCATGATGATCGGCGTGTCGATCCCACTACGGCGCAGGTCGCGGCATACGTCGAAGCCGTTCTTTCGCGGCAGCATGAGGTCGAGGATGATTACGTCGAAGGGTTCGTTGAGCCCGAGAGCCAGACCGCGCTCGCCGTCTTCGGCGGTCGCGAACTCGTAGCCTTCGCTGCTGAGCCGCTGAGTAAGCGCCATCACCAGGCCGGGCTCATCTTCTATGACTAATAGTCGGCTCATGGATCGTGCTCAGTTGATAGCCCGCGCAGCGGGCCTGCGGTTTGGACATTTTCCCGGAAGGGGATCTTGGGTCGTAACCACTTCGTGATTACATGTTCAACCGGTCTCCTTTGCAGCGCCGTTTTCCCCGTTCACCGCAGGGAGACTCAAGCTGAAAGCGCTTCCCTGGCCGGGCGCGCTCGATACGCTGATCGTTCCGCCGTGGGCTTCCACGATGTTCCTGACCAGGCTCAGACCGAGACCGTTGCCGTGGACCTGAGCCGCGACAACTGCGCTGCCACGATAGAATGGTTCGAATATATGTGGTAAGTCCGAGGCCGGAATACCGATGCCTTTGTCGGCGATCGTGATCTCTACACGACGTGTGTGATCGATCGCATGAGACTGTGCCTTTATCCCAATCCAGTTACCGGGGCCGCCATATTTGACCGCGTTATCTATGATGTTCCTTACCGCGCTTGCGAGCGCCGCGGGATCCGCCATTACTTCCGGCAGATTCGATTCGATTTCCTTTTCAACGTGCCAATTCCCGTGCGCATCCAGAATCTGATTCGCCGACAACGCCTGATCGATCAAATCTCTCACGTCTACGGGTTGAGGCTGGTAAAGTGTCTTTCCTCGAGCGGCTCCAGCGAACTCAAGAACCTGTTCCACCATTCCGGCGAGCCGGCGGGTGTCGTCGCGGATCACTTCGCCGCACTGTTCGATCTGCCGTTTGTCGGTGATTAAACCGTCGGCGAGGTTCTCGCTGATCGCGTGAATGACGGCAAGCGGAGTGCGAAACTCGTGAGATACACCGGCCACGAAATCCATCTGCTTTTGCGCCAGCCGCTGCGCTCGTCGAGAGCTGATGATGATGACCACCAGACTCATGCTGAGTAACGAGAGAATGCCAAAGCTTGCTATGAGGTTGCGCCGGCGAGCCTGCGTTACTGCCGCGTCCAGGGAGCCGGCCCGATGATTGATCACGATTTGCCATCGTGGTCCCCGATTAAGCTCGGCGGAGTTTGGACCGAAGCTGAACAGGTTGACGGTCGCGTCCCCTAACCGGGAAGGCGGCGCCTCGCCTTCGCGCGCAGCCTTTTCGGTCCTCTCGTCCATTGCCTGGCGATAAGCAATAGTCATGTCATAATCGAGCGAGCCATCGACCGTAAAACGTCTCTTGAACAAAGCCGGGATGAACACCTGCTTTATGTAGTCGATATCCAGGACTGCAATCGCGAGAGGTGATTCGAGAAATGCATTGAGCGTCTCGGGGCCCATCCGTTTGCGTGTCTCCTCATTGTCAGGACTTTGCAGAGTCTCCAACTCGACCGTGAACCTGACGATTGCCGGGATGGCTTCCACGGTGTAGCCGTGCTCTATCAGCGCACCGAATTCTCGCCCCGCGACGGGGCTTCTTGGCTCGCCTTCGCGCATACCGCGGAAGCCGTGTGGATCAAATCGCGACCGAATATCGCCAAAGTCTTCGGGCCACGGACTCGGTTTGAATTGCTTAGCCGAATCGTCGAGCTTCATTAAGTCAAACTGTCCATCCCTGTCGATGTGCGCCAGGTATAGGCTCTTGACCAAACCCGGATAAGTGGCTGTGCTTCTCCATCGCTCATAGCGTTCTGCTAATTCGTTCCATGATTCGCTGCGAAGGGCGGCGGCGCTGAGCCGGAGTCGGGAACCGAACTTGTCGGCCTCGAGGTTGATCTCTTCCTGAAGGCCTCGCGCTTGATTTCGCAAGTTGGTTTGCATTGTCTGGCGCTCGGCTATGCTGATTTGCCCCAGCCATCGATATTGAAGTATCGCTAACACGGTAAGGAGAGCTACTAACACCACGATCAGAAGAAGGGTCATCGGCGGCTTGTACTGCTTCGGTCGCATCGCGGTCTAATCTACCACACCTGATTTGAGGCCGGAGCGGCCACCTGGCTGATTTTACAAACTTTTACAAACACTTTACCTGGATTGAACCACCTCGCCGGCGGCGATGGTTATTATCCGGGAGCAGACCGAATGATGCGCCGGCAACGCGCCGGTCCGCACAACCAACCAAGGAAGGAGAGGACAATGAAGATCAGAACTACATCGACCACCGTTTTCGTGATGGCTTTGCTGGCCCTCGCGGCGGGCTCCTATTTTGATAGACAGACCGTTGTCGCTAATGACAAGGAACGCTTCGAGTTCGGCTCCGAGATCGAACATCCGTTCGGAGAGAAAGCCGTAAAGGGCGCGCCCTTTTCGGCGCAGGTGACGTTCGATACTACGCAGACGCTTGCCAACGGCGTGCACGTATCACACAAGATGACTGGGATGCTCTATCGCGACAGTGAAGGGCGCACGCGGCAAGAGCTGCCACGTGACGGCGCGCCGGAGATCGTGTTTATCAATGACAACGTTGCCGGTGCGCGCTACGACGTGAATATGCTTCAGCGCACGGTTACAAAGTTAGATGTCAGCGAAGTCCGTCTCAATGGTGAAATTGAAACGCGGTCTCGTGTGCGTCGTGAAAACGAGGAACGCGAGCAAAAGGAAAAGATGACCGCAAGACGCGCGCAGGGGAAAGAGCCTCAACGCAAGGTCGAGTCGCTGGGCTCGCAGACTTTCGAGGGTCTGCAAGCCGAAGTGACGCGCTTCACAATCACTATTCCCGCGGGCAGCGAAGGAAACGATCAGCCCTTCGACATCGTCAGCGAGAGATGGTTTTCACCGGAACTTCAGATCGCCGTCATGGGAAAGCGTAACGATCCCAGGAGCGGAGAGGTTGTTTATCGACTTACGAATATCAACCGCAGCGAGCCTTCACATGCTTTGTTCGAGGCTCCCGCCGATTTTACCGTTACCGAGGAGAAGATGATGATGCGCCGGCGAAGTCAGTAAAGGCAACGCTGACAGCAAGAATTAACATGTGGGGGCGGCCCTCTGTGGCCGCCCCAGGGTCCGTAAACACCTTAGACTCCACGCTGGGGCGGCCACAGAGGGCCGCCCCTACATGTTAACGGGGAGCCCTGCGTAAGGCGGGCCCCGCGCGCAGCTCATCCTTCTACAATAGTCGGAAAAATCCTGCGCCGACTATTACCTTGCCGTTGAAAGAAGCTCCCTCCTAGAATATTTACGGCCAAACGCGAATGGCATTCCGCTTGCCCTTGGATGGCGTTGGCGCGTGATGAATCCCAAGCGAGCAACGATAATCTATAACCCGATGTCGGGGCGCCCCGGTCGCCGCGCCGAAAATGTGCGCGAGATGGCTGGCCTCCTTCTGCAACGCGGGATTGAGTCGGATACTCGCGCGACTACCGGGCCTGATGATGCAGCCCGGCTTGCGAAAGAAGCGTTGGAGCGGGAAGCGGACATCGTCGTGGGCTACGGAGGCGATGGAACGATAAACGAAGTCATTCAGGAGCTCGCCCGCAAGGACGCCGCTCTTGCGGTATGGCCGGGCGGCACATCCAACGTAGTAGCTCGCGACCTGGGAGTTCCATTCGGGCTAGCTCAGGTCGCCGACATGATAGCCGCGGGCAAGACGAGACGGATCTCGTTGGGACTAGCGAGGAGCAACGACGGGGCGACTGGGCGACAAGGAGACGCGGCGACTCTCGACCCCTCTCCCGGTCGCCCCGTCTCCCCGTCACGTTACTTCGTGATGATGGCCGGTATCGGGCTTGACGCTTCAATTGCGCGGGCGGTGAATCGGAAACTAAAACGCCGCACGGGCGAGTTCGCTTACTGGCTTTCGGGCGTCAGGCACTTCTTTGTGTGGCGGGGAGAACCGTTCACAATCGAAGTTGACGGCCGTTGCTACGAGAGTACGTTTGCGCTTGTTGGCAACGGGAAGGGTTACGGAGGCGGCTTTATGATCACGCCGAACGCGAGGCTTGAAGATCCGTGGTTCGAGGTTTACATACTGGCGCCCCAGCGAAACAACCTCGCTTACCTGCGGGCGCTTCGCGCGTGCATGAGCGGCAACCCTGACGTTCCCGGAGTCTTGCTGATTAAAGGAGAGCACGTCGTCGCGGACTCGGCAGTAGAGCCCTGGGTCGAAGCGGACGGCGAGATCATCGGTCCGCTACCGATGACTTTCGACATCGTGCCTGATTCGCTCTCAATAATAGTTCCTTAGTTGGCGGGGTATTTCTGATGCGATTAGAAGTCATTGCAGTGATGTTGGCCACACTGTTCGCTATTGGCTCAACCGGCGTGAGAAGAGCCGCAGCGTCCGTTCGATTTGCTGAACAGGAAAAACCGTCGCCTGAACGCCCGGCCGAGCGCGGGAATAATCAGCCAGCCGACCTTTCCGACTTTGAGCGCTTGAGGGTCGAAGGGTTTGACGCGGTCTACAACCTGGATTACAAAACCGCGCGAGAACGGTTCCTGCAGATGACGAGGCTCGCGCCCGATCATCCCGCCGGATACTTGTATCTGGCCAACAATCTCTGGCTTGAGACTCTCTATCTGACGCGGCGTCTGACGACTTCGGTATACACCGGCGGCTCTTTTTACGCTGAGAACGCCAACGAAGACAAGGTCGATCCGAGACGCGACCGGGAGTTTCAGGATTTGATCAAGCAGGCCGTCGGCGCGTCCAAAGTAATGCTGGTCAAAAACGCCAGGGACGTCGAAGCGCTTTACTATCAGGCGTCGGCGCTGGGGATCAGGGCCGCCTACAGCTCCTCCGTCAAGCGAGGCTTCTCACGAGGAATTGGCGACGCTAATGAATCAGTGAAAATCCAGCGCGAGGTGATCAAGCTCGATCCAAACTACGTAGACGCTTATTTGAGCATCGGCCTCTACGAGTACGTAATCGACAGCCTCCCGTTTGGCTGGCGGCTGCTTGCCCGGTTCGCCGGTCTGAAAGGATCAAAGGCGAAGGGCATCGAGCATCTCGAACTCGTTGTCAGTCGCGGTAGGTACGCGGCCGACGACTCGAGGGTCGTGCTGCTGGGGATTTACAGTAAGGAAAACAACAGCACGCGCTCTCTCGAGCTCATTAGCGAGCTGGCGGCTCATTATCCGCGCAACTACATCTTTGGACTCGAGCGCGCGTCTATGTTGTACCGGATCGGCCGGCCGGACGAGGGCGGGCGCGCGTTCGCCGAATTGCTAAAAGACGATCGCGTTACGGCTCAAGTCGCCGATCTAGTGAACTATCAATGGGGCGAAGCGCTCGCAAATAAGAAGGACTACGAAGGTGCGATCGTTCGATTCAAAGAAGTGCAGCGCTGGCCGAAATCAAACGCGGGCCTCGTGTCTTTGGCGCATCTTCGGGCGGGCGAAGCACTGGACGCAATCGGTAAACGCGAAGAAGCGATGGCCGAGTATCAAATGGTACTTAAGCGCGAGAATGTTTTCGATTCCCACAAGCTGGCCGCTCAATATGTGAAGACGCCTTACATGCCGTCGAAGAGTTGATGGTCCGGGCTATGAATTAGCCGCGCTCATCATCGGTGTAAATCCGTCAAATCCCATGTAGGGGCGGCCCTCCGTGGCCGCCCCTCTCTGGCTGGTGACACATCGCATATACCAATCGGGGGCGGCCACGGAGGGCCGCCCCTACATGGGATTTGACGGATTTACACGGGTTTTCACGGTTTTAACGATGAAAGGCGAGGTTATTGAGTGTAATCCAAACAGCGTTCCGCAGGCTGTGAGGTTTGCTCCGCAGCTCGTAAAAGAGACTCCGCGGCTTGTAAAGGAGGCTGCGCGGCTTGTAATGGTGGCTGCGCGACTTGTAAAGGTGACTGCGCGGCTTGTAAGGGAGGCTGCGCGAGCTGTAATGGAGGAGAAGCTGGCTGCGCAGGTTCCAGCTTCCTAACCGCGGTTCGGGGTTTTATAATCTCATCATTAGGAGTTGAGATGATGAAAAAAGCACTGACTTTCGCTCTCCTGCTCGTTTCGCTCTTCTTTACGGGGTTCCTGCAAAAGACGCCAAAGCCGCCCAAGGAAGACAAGCCCACGACGCCTCCGAGTGTGAAGCTCGAACCGGGCACCGTTGACTTCGGCGATCAGGTAGCCAGACGCCGCAGCAAGCCTCAAAGAATCGTCATCACAAACACCGGAGGCAAGAAGCTGTATATCAACAGTGTGGTCATCGACGGCGATGACAAGCAAGACTTCACGCTGGCTGGCGACACGTGCACTGGCGCTACGATTGCGTCTGGCAAGAGCTGTGTTATCGACGTAACTTTCACTCCGTACAAAGTCGAAAAGCGAAAGGCTACGATCGTCTTGACGGACAATGCGCCTGATAGCCAGCAGAACGTTATCCTGACTGGCAACGGAATAAACTCGGTAAGCGTGCCGCCCGGCGGTGGGCAGCGATAGGAGTGAACGCCCAGCAGGGTGGCCGGAAAGGAATGCGACATCTCTATTAGCCGATTCCGGTAATTCCACCAACGCAGTTGGTGGTTCGTTCATACTCAGCTACAAAACGCGACAAGCCGCGCTCGCTCCCGAATCCCGCCAACGCAGAGACTGTGTGAAAAGTTCGTAGTCCGGCCTTCAGGCGGAAGTTCGTAATCCGGTGTAAATACAGATACAAACTGCCGCCTGAAGGCCGGACTACGAACATCGCATTTTCACACAGTCTCTGCTTTGGTGGGATTCCCCGGCAATGGTTCCGTCATCAGTTTTTCAGCGGCTCACTAGAGGAGCTTTGGATCGCTGCAGGAAAGATCGGATAATTGACGCGCCGCCCGCCGTGCACGAATGCGTTCGCGTAACTGATTAGTGGCTTGCTGCTGCGTGGGATCTGATTCGATCTGTCGCTGGAGATCGTCGGCCTCAGCCTCCTGCGTTTGTAGATACGCTTCGACAGACTCGCGGTTTGCGAGGTAGTAAGCAATGACGGCATAGATGTCGCCGAGTTCCAATGAGGGAAAGCTTTCGGCAATGCGTTCCGCGGTCGCACCTTGTTTGTAATGGTGAACGACAGAATCGAGACTCACGCGTGAGCTACCAACTCGAATAGTCCCGAACTCGGTGGTAGTAAGCGGTACCGTCATCATTGTTTCTACCTTGGACATCGCAGATTCATTATAGGCTACAAATCAATCGACGTGGAACAAGATTCTCGCTTCCGAGATTTGCAAGGGCACTTTACACCCTAACGAGCGCATACCTATAATCCTCCTTCAAATCATGGCGTCCGATCACGAAACTGTCCTCATCCTCGACTTCGGCGGACAATACACTCAGCTCATCGCTCGGCGCGTGCGTGAGCTTGGCGTCTATTCTGAAATAGTCCCGTTCAACACCACCGTCGAAGCAATACGTAACAAGAATCCCAAAGCGATAATTCTCTCGGGAGGCCCGTCGTCGGTCTATGAAGAGGGCGCGCCGCATCCTGACCCGGCGGTCATTCAAATGGGCGTTCCGGTGCTTGGGATTTGTTACGGCGTGCAGTTGATGGCCTACTTTCTCGGAGGCGAGGTCAAGCCTTCAAACCGTCGCGAATACGGACAGGCCGAGATCAAGGTCGAGAGCGAGAGTCAGTTGCTCGCCGGGCTGTCGTCGCCGCTGAAGGTGTGGATGAGTCACGGCGACTATGTCAGCCGTCCGCCCGAAGGATTCAAAATCACCGCCTCGACTGAAGCCGCAATCGGCGCCGTCGAAGATCGAATTCGCCGGCTCTACGGCGTGCAGTTTCATCCTGAAGTTGCTCACACTCCGCAAGGCAAAGAAGTGCTCGGTAACTTCCTGGTCAATGTTTGTCACCTGAGATGCGATTGGACGATGGCGTCTTTCATCGAGACGACCGTCGAAGAAATCAGGCAGCGAGTCGGTGAGGGCAACGCGGTCTGCGGATTGTCGGGCGGCGTCGATTCGTCGGTTGCCGCTGCGCTAGTAGCGCGAGCCATCGGAGATCGCCAGACGTGCATATTCGTGGACAACGGGCTTCTCCGTAAGAACGAATACGAAGAAGTTCTCGAAGCTTACCTCGAGATGGACCTCAACGTTATCGGCGTTGCCGCGGGTGAGCGCTTCCTCACCAGGCTTGCGGGCGCAGTCGATCCGGAGCGGAAACGCAAGATCATCGGAAATGAGTTCATCGAAGTCTTTCAGGAAGAGGCGCGCAAGCTCGGGCACGAGGACTTTCTGGTCCAGGGCACTCTCTATCCCGACGTCATCGAATCGGTGTCCGTGAAAGGACCTTCGGCGGTAATCAAATCTCACCACAACGTCGGCGGCCTGCCCGAGAAGATGAATCTGAAACTGATCGAGCCTTTGCGTGAGTTGTTCAAAGATGAAGTCCGAAGGGTCGGCCGCGAGCTGGGCTTGCCTGAAGAGATCATCGGACGCCAGCCGTTTCCCGGCCCGGGGCTCGCGGTACGAATTTTGGGAGAGGTGACGGCGGATCGTGTGGCGCTGCTCCAGGGGGCCGACGCGATTGTCACCGAAGAAATTCGACGAGCGGACCTCTACGACAAGGTCTGGCAATCGTTCGCGGTGTTGCTGCCGATATCCACGGTCGGAGTAATGGGAGACATGCGAACCTACGACAACGCGATTGCGCTGCGAGTGGTGGAGTCGCTGGATGGGATGACTGCCGATTGGGCTCGTGTGCCTTACGAGGTTTTGCAACGAATATCTTCGCGAATAGTTAGTGAGGTGCGTGGCATCAACAGGGTCGTCTACGACATCAGCTCTAAGCCGCCTTCAACGATTGAGTGGGAGTAAAGGATTAACCCTGCGTCCTCTGCGGTTTTCTTTTCTGTGTTGGGAATCAACCGCAGAGGACGCCGAGGACGAAGAGGTTTCAATCGGAGGCTAATTCTCACCAAGCTTGCGGACCAAACAAACAGCTTTCAGAGGGTGACGATCCAACACTGTGAAGCGAGCGGCGAAGTCTGGCGGTTCAACGCCATCACGAAGATCTACGACCGCCATTTCGCCGCCCTGAATCCGCTCGGAAGAACCGAAGACCCGATAGCGAGATGAGCGAGTCGCCATCATCTTTATGTCGATGTCTCGCGACGCTTCGGCCTCTTTTAGCGTAAACACTTTCACCAGTCTCTGACCTCTGACCTCTGACCTCTGACCTCTGACCTCTGACTTCTGGCCTCTGACTTCTGACCTCTGACTTCTGACCTCTGACTTCTGACCTCTGACCTCTGACCTCTGGCCTTACTATCCCAGCATCTCAATCAGTCGCGCAACGTCTCTCAAGTCATTGGTCACGAAATCGGCAGTTGTCGTCTCTGTTGCTTCCATCGGAGTAACGCCCGTGAATCGGATCGCGTGAAAACCGGCTCGCTTTGCGCCTACAATGTCCGTGTATTCGAGATCGCCGATATGGACAATCTCTTCGGGCTTCGCCAAAAGCGCCCGAGCTGTGCATTCAAAGACTTCAATGTGAGGTTTTGCGCGGCCCGCCTCATCCGAAAAGACCAGCGAATCGAAAAAATCGAGGAGACCGTGATCCGCGAGCACTCGTTTGAGCATGCGCCCGGGAGAGAAACCCACGTCTGAAATGATGCCGAGCCGATAGCGGCGCGACAGATTCTCGAGGGCTTCGCGCGCGCCGTCAATCAGGACCGGTGGATGTTCGAGTATCCCCTCTTCCACGCTTGCAACCAGACTGACGAGCGCGGTATCGGGCAGCGATATATCGAGGTGGGCCAGGATCCGGGTGACACGTTCGGAGGCGGCCAGCGTGCGGTGTTCCTCGCGCCAGATGCTGTTGTGGGTCTCAGCCTCCAGGTGACAAGCGTGTTCCAATTCCGCGTGAGCTACATTACGACAGCTCAGCATCGCTTGCGAGAGCAGTGTCCGCCGCCGCTCCTTGTACAAGAGAAAGGCCCCGGGTTGTTCCGTGAACAAAGTATGCCAGAAGTCAAAAGAGACTGCTTTTATTCCCATTCGTTTGCTCGACAATCACAAATGTTATTCTAAAGGAGAGACTGAACGCAAAGACGCGAGGACGCAGAGCCGCCAAGCGTTTTGATCCTTTTCCATATCGCGTCTTTGCGTCCTTGCGGCTTTGCGTTAGAGGGTAGCATGACTCGCGATCCGGAAAATGAATTCAGAGTCGAGCTCGCCATTGCGATAAACGCTCTCGAGCTTGATCCTTTGACCGACAAGCAGATTGGTCAACTGGTCAGGCACTATGCGTTGCTGCGGCGATGGAATAAGCGCGTCAATCTAACTCGAATCATCGAACCCGGCGAAGCAGCGAAGCTACACTATGCTGAGTCGCTCTTCGGCGCGAAGTTCATCGCAGGCGCGCGAACCGCTTTAGACATAGGCACCGGAGCGGGGTTTCCGGCAATTCCACTCGCAGTCGCGAGGCCCGAAGTCCAGGTGACCGCTCTCGAAGCGAATCAAAAGAAATCGCTCTTTTTGAAAGAAGCGAAGGATGAGCTGGAACTTGATAACGTCGAGATCGCGACTGAGCGGCTCGAAGCATTTGATTGGGAGGGCTATGACCTCCTCACAAGCCGAGCTCTCGATCGGGCGGAAGAGATCCTGCCTACAATCATCGAGAAAATGAGATCAGATCAACGGTTGATGCTCTACTGCGCGCGCGATCTTGTTGCGAAGCTGGGGCGTCGATCCGGTTGGAAGATCGAGACTCATTCGATCCCGGACAGCGATGCGCGATTGATTGCGATTTTCAGTTCTATTCTTTACTTCGACGCAGCGACATCGACCACCGCCCAGTAGATGAACTCGACAAACTTGCCGAGCCCCTCGATCGAGATCCTCTCGTCATTGCCGTGAACGCTCGCTCGCTCGCGATCGCCCGCGACGCTCCCGAGCCCGTAGGCTTGCACTCCTTTTGCCCTGAGCTGCGCTGAATCAGTCGCGCCGGTCAGCATCATCGGAAGCGTTACCACGCCCGGAAACAGCTTTGCCTGTGAGCCTTCGAGAGCTCGGAACATATCCGTTTCCAGCTTTGAAGGCGGATTCGCGGGCCGGCCGGGATTCACCGGCGGGATTACTTCAACCGCGGGATCATTGATCAGTTTTCGTAGACTGGCCGCCAGCGCGCTGATGTCTTCGTCGGGCACTGCTCGCACGTCCAGCGTAGCTTCGGCGTCTCCGGGGATGACGTTGCTTCGGAATCCACCCTTGATGATCGTCGGCACTATCGAGGTTCGCAGCATGGAATTGTAAGTCACATATTGCGCGCGAAGTTTTTCCTGGATCATCTCGCTGTTTGCCGGATCTTCCAGGTGCGTGTACAGAAAGGCATCGTCGGCGGGGCTGATCTTCGCGAGTCTCGAAAAGAACGCGCGCGTCGTTTCATTCAAGCGCATCGGCGCCTGCCAGTTGCCGACTTTCGCGACCGCGGCGGCGAGATGTGTGATTGCGTTGTCGGGTCTCGGGACCGATCCGTGCCCGCTTGTTCCTCGCGCGACAAGCCTGAACCCGCGCGGCACTTTTTCGGTAGTCGCCACCCCGACGTATTTGACCCTGCCCTCTACCGAGTAGATCATCCCGCCTTCGTTGAGCGCATACTCGCACTCGATTTTGTCCCAGTGCTGGTCGACCATAAAATCGATGCCCACTCCTGAAGTGCCCTCCTCACCAGCTTCGGCGAGAAAAATTACATCGCGATCCAGCGGCGTTTTCAGACGATGGAGCAGCAGAAAGACTTCGAGGCACGCGCTTGCCATCCCCTTGTCGTCCGACGATCCGCGTCCGTAGATGTACCCGTCCTTGACCAGTCCCGCGAACGGCTCGACGGTCCACTTCTCACGCTCGACGCCAACGACATCGATGTGCCCCATCAGCAGGATGGGCCTCTTCCGGCCGTTGCCTTTCAGGCGAGCGACGATGTTTCCGCGTCCCGGTTCTTTCTCGAATATTTCCGAAGCGATGCCTTCGCGATCGAGAAAGCCTTTAAGGTACTCGGCGCCTTTGGTCTCGTTGCCGGGCGGGTTGCTGGTGTCGACGCGAACGAAGCCGGTCAGAATCCTGACTACTTCATCGCGCGCGGCAGCGAAGTCGGGTGTCGGAAGAGCCTGAAAGGATCGGGCAAAAGAACCAGGAGCGAGCAGCGCTGCTGTTGTTGCAATGGCGATCATCATCGGGTGGAGTCGGTTCATTGTTCTCTTTCGTGTGTGGAGTGACGTAGAGCCCGTGCGCGGCGGCTCTTCAAATGGAGGCGTAGCTTATCAACGCTCTCTTTGTGGTCGCAAGTTCACGCCGGCAAGCGCGGTTCGGTCAAATGAGCAGAACGCGGCGAAGGAGTAGCGTCAAACTGAGCGGGCTGCAGGGTGGTTGATTCGACGAACGCGGGAAAACGAAACGAAAGCAAGTGATTCTGGTATTGCGCAAGACTGGCACGCGCAGTGCAATCAGAACTACCGGAAGCTTGAGACGCCTGATGGTGTTCTCTTGGGGCCATCGCACGCAGCGCCGGATTTACTGGCACAAGCGAGGTCGAGAGGTTCTTAAGCCGCAGTAATGCAGGAGAAGAATCGTTTCGGTCTCACTTTAGAAACCGAGTCAGAACCCTCTCTACGGCTTCTGGCGTTGCCGTGCGGTGGCCCGCTTTCTCATTTCCGATTTCCGATTTCCGATTTCCGCTTTCTCATTTCCAATTTCCAATTTCCAATTTCCAATTTCCAATTTCCAATTTCCGATTTCCGATTTCCGATTTCCGATTTCCAATTTCCAATTTCCAATTTCCAATTTCCAATTTCCAATTTCCGATTCCTGATTCGCACACTCACATCACTTGATCAGTTCTACGCCGTCCATGTGAGGACGCAACGCTTCTGGAATCACAATCGAACCGTCGGCTTGCTGGTAATTCTCAAGTAACGCAAGCCACAGACGTCCAATTGCCATTCCCGAACCATTCAAGGTGTGCGCGAATTCCGGCTTCGACTTCTGGTCGCGTCGAAATCTGATGCTTGCGCGACGAGCTTGAAAAGCCTCGCAATTCGAACACGACGAAATCTCGCGATAGGTATTCTGGCTTGGGAGCCACACCTCGATGTCATAAGTCTTCGCCGACGAGAATCCAAGGTCTCCAGTTGCGAGAGCGACGCGGCGATAAGCCAGGCCGAGTTCCTCAAGCACCGCTTCGGCGTCCCGGGTAAGCGACTCGAGCTCATCGTAAGATTCCTCGGGCCTCGTGATCTTTACGAGCTCAACCTTGTCGAACTGATGCTGGCGGATCAGCCCGCGAGTATCCTTGCCGTAGCTGCCCGCTTCGGAACGGAAGCAAGGCGTATAAGCCGTCATCTTGATCGGCAGGCTCGCGCCGTCGAGGATCTCTCCGGCGTAGATATTCGTGAGCGGGACTTCCGCAGTCGGTATCAAGTAAAAGTTTCGCTCGTCTGTCAGCTTGAACAAGTCGGCTTCGAATTTCGGAAGCTGCCCTGTGCCGTACAAGGTGTTTGCGTTGACTATGAACGGCGGCAAAACTTCCTGGTAACCGTGACGTTTCGTCTGAAGATCGAGGCAGAAATTAATCAGCGCTCGTTCGAGGCGGGCGCCCATGCCGGTGAGAATCGCAAACCGGGCGCCGGAAATCTTCGTGGCGCGTTCGAGGTCAAGTATGCCCAGGGCAACGCCGAGATCGACATGATCTCGCGGCTCGAAATCGAAGCCTGGTGGAGCGCCCCATCGATTGGTCTCCTGATTGGCAGACTCATCTTTACCTACAGGAGCGCTCTCATGAGGAAGATTCGGAACCGTGACCATCGAGCCGCTGAGATCGGCTTCGACCGTGTTCAACTGGCCTTCGACGCCGGCAATGCGTTCGCCGAGTTCTCTCACCGCGAGGCGGCGCGACTCTGCTTGATCCTTCTGACCGGCCTTCATGAGCGTGCCGATTTCCTGGCTCTCGCGATTGCGCGTGGCGTTCAAATCGTCGCGCTCGCGAATCAGGGCGCGGCGCCGCTCATCCAATTCGTTGAAGCGGTCGAGTGCGTCAAGAGGAAAGCCTCGTTGTTCGAGCTTGCTCCTGACGAGTTCGAGATTAGCGCGGACAAAATTAATATCGAGCATACTTATCGTTGCCTTTCGTGCTTGAGTGACAAGACGTGAGCGTAAGCTGCGCTGAGAATAGGTGTCAACTTCAAGAGAGAGGGGAGTGTTCGGATTCTGCGTTGCTTAACAACCTCCGCGTGCTTTGTGGTCCTTTGCGTCTTTGCGCTGAGTATTGCGTATTGAGGGAGCAAGACCCAATACGCAGCGCAAAGACGCAAAGGACCGCAAAGCACGCGGAGGACTGCTTTACGGCTAGACTACTAAGTACGGCCTCGCCAGGGAAGAGACCAAGCGAGTTTTCGATGGATCAGGTTGCACGCGCTCTGATGCCTCGCTTAGCATAAGTCACCATGCAACCGGAGCCGGAAGATGTTCCTGAAACCTCGTTCGCGATGCGCGAAAGCGAGGTCGATACAGCCGACGGGACGGTACGCATTGCGGCGCTTGTCTGCGAGCCTCTCGAAGAAGCCGGATTCATCAACGCCTTTAGCACGAGGCTTGGCGGCGTGAGCGCCTTTCCATCGAATGCACTTAGCCTCGCTTACTTTAAGGGAGATCAACAGGAGAACGTCGCTGAGAATCGGCGTCGCTTTCTCAAGGCAATCGGATCAGAAGCCGGCCGGGTAGTGACCGCGCGGCAAACGCATTCAACTGAGCGATGCTTGATAGAATCGTCCGCGCAGGCCAGCGGTCCTCAGCCCGTTTGCGATGCAATGATGACGCGGCTTCCCGATGTTCTTCTGGCGATTCAGACTGCCGATTGTTTGCCCGTATTGATCGCGGATACTAAATCCGGAAACATCGCCGCAATTCATGCGGGATGGCGAGGAACGGCCGGGCGCATAACCGAGCGGACGATTGCGGATATGATGATGCTTCACGGCGTCAATCCGCGAGATTGCATCGCAGCGCTTGGGCCCTCGGCGTGTGTTGAATGCTACGAAGTCGGCCAAGACGTGATCGATCGATACAAGAGTGAGTTCGGTTACTGGCGAAATCTGCTGGTGAATTTCAAAGAGAATGGCAAGGCGCATCTCGATGTCCGCGCGGCGAATGTTCAACAACTGCGTTTCTGCGGCTTCGACGAAGACCAGATACATGTGGCCGACTATTGCACGATGCATCAGAACGAGCTCTTCTTTTCCTATCGCAGGGAAGGGAAGAGCCGGCCTTCGGGTGTCGGACGTTCGTTGTCGGTGATTGGGCACCTTCGGGACGGGACAGAGGTGTAGGAATTGGGAAGTGGGAAGTGGGAATTGGGAATTGGGAATTGGGAATGCGGAATTGGGAATAGGGAATTGCAAATTGCAAAATGAAAATTGCAAATTGCAAAATGAAAATTGCAAATTGCAAAATGAAAATTGCAAATTGCAAAATGAAAATCGCGACATTTTCCTCAAATCAACTCGAAGTCAATTTGCAATTTGCAATTTTCATTTTGCAATTTGCAATTCTCATTTTGCAATTCCGGGTACTGGAGCCAGCCCCTACGTTTCCTTCGGAGCGAAGTATCCTCTACGAAATCGTACCGTCAAGTCGGTATGATTCTTCACCTTCACCTGAATCGTTCGGAATGAGCCGTCGCGCGCTCCGTTGCTTGGCGTGTAAGCGAGTATGTACTGTGAGCGCAGGTCCTCATCGATCTGTGCGTAAGCCTCGTCGAGGTCGCGTTCGTTCCTCGGGAAGAAGGCTCGCCCGCCGGTTTCCGCAGCCAGCTTCTTTAGCGTCCCCTGGTCCACACCCATCGGCCCGCCGATTCCAACCGAGTAGACGATGATCTCGCTGCGCCACGTGCGCTCGATAGCATCGCGCAGCTTGATGCTGCTGGAGGTGTCCTCACCGTCGGTGACCAGGATGATCACACGGCGGCCTGCTTCTCTCCTAAGCAAGTCTGACGACACCGAGTAGACCGAATCGTACAAAGCGGTCGAGCCAACGCCGGAGTTATTAATCGGTGGTGTCCCGCCCCGCCGCATGCTCACCGACTCAGCCGGAATTCGAACGCCGTCCAGCGCGCGCAAAAGCTTGTCGATATCAGAGGTGAGGTTCTGCTCGAGTACGGACTCGTGTTCGAAGGTTACTATCGCCGCGAGATCCTTCTTGGGGCGAAGCACTTTGCGGAAAAAGGTCTTGCCCGCCGATATCTCCTCGCCCAGCGTATATTGCTGGCTCCCGGAGATATCGATGAGCATAGCGATGGTGATGGGCAGATCGGTTTGGCGCTCGAAGGAAAACAGTTGCTGCGGTTTGTTGTCTTCGAGAATCTCGATGTCGTCTTTAGCGAGATCGTTTATGTAGCGGTTCTTCTTGTCGGTTACGTTGAAAGGCACGGTGACAAGCTGAGTGCCCAGCCTTACGATCTGATCGTCCTGTTTGCCCTCGTCCTCGGCGGGCTTGCCTGGTTTAGGTTTCTGCTTTTCGGTCTGAGCAACGCTCAGAGTCAAAGGAGCCAGGGTCAGAGTTGCTGCGATTGCTGCGATAAAAAATACTTTTACTAACTTCATTTCTTGACGTCTTCCGTAGCCGCGTAATAACCGCGGCGGTGAATTATGCGCGCATCGGGCCGCGCGTTGACTCGCACTTCTACGCGCCTGAAGCGCCCGTCGTGCGTCGAGTTCGAAGGCGAATAGGCAACCAGATACTGGCTGCGCATTTCGGCTTCTATTTGATGGAAATCGTTTATCAGGTCATCCGAGCTTCGCGGGAAGTAAGCTCTTCCGCCGGTCTCGTCGCCCAGCCGCCTCAGCACGTCTTCGCGAACGCCTTCGAACCGAAAGCGATCGCCGATCCCTATTGAATAAATTATGACGCCTGCTCGCCATGCGCGATCGATTGCCTCGTCGAGCTTGCGGCTGCTGGCGTTATCTACGCCGTCGGTCAGCAGAATGATTGCGCGCCGGGTTATCTGTTCGTCCGCGGACGTTCTTCGCAGCTCGTCCCGAGCAAGCACTTCGTCCGCGGTAACGAAAATCGCATCGTAAAGAGCGGTGGCCTGGTGGCGCGAGCTTGTCGGGCCGAACCGTCGCGAGAACTGGATTTGGTCAAACGCCCGGTTCAGGGCGTCGGCTCGCGACGACAGGCCCTGGACCAGCTCGACATCATCCTGAAAGGTCAGTATCGCAGCCGAGTCCCTGTTCGGCCGTATGATCGAACGAAGAAACTCGCCCGCCGCGATTTTTTCCTGCGGGAAGGTGTATTCCTGGCTGCCGGAGAGGTCCATCAGAATGGCGATGTTTATTGGTAGAGTCGTTTCGCGTTTGAATGTGAATATCTGCTGAGGCCGTCCGTCCTCGAGCACGGTGATCTCGTCCTGTCGAATATCGCTGACGACGCGATTGTTTCGATCGACTGCGGTGAACAGAACGTTGACCAGATCGGTGCCAAGCTTCAGAGCGTCGTCGCCGGAGGCGATGTCATCGTCTCTGTTTGCGTCTTGTTGCTTATCCGGTTTGGACTGCTGCGCGGGAGGCTGCTGCCCCGGCTTCGGCCGCTGCGCAAGTCCGGTGCAAGTCATAACGGAAAGGACGATCAATGCGATGACGGCTTTCATTGTGATCTCCCAGTTCGAAATTCGAAATTCGAATTTCGAATTTCGAATTTCAAAATTCAATACACATATCCCTGCTTGTGATACGGATGCCCTTCGGACGCCACCAGCTTTACCTTGATCTCGCGCCGCTTGGCGGTCTTTGCCTGATTAGTCGGCGTGTAGAACAAGACGTATTCCTGTCGCAAGTCCAGCGCAACCTGTGTGAAGGCGCGGAACAATTCGGCTTTTTCGGAAGGAAGAAATATCTGGCCGCCGGTTTCCTCGCAGAGTTTCCTGAGGTCCTTGTCGTCCGCGTTCTCGATCAGACCGGAGGAAGCGCCTTTAAAATTCTTCGTGCTTATTCCAAAGATGGTCACATCGTAGCGTTGCGCCATTTCGATCGCGTCGCGCAGCGTTCGTTCACTGGCGGTGTCTTCGCCGTCGGAAAGAATGACTATGATCCGACGCGCATCGGAAGCCTGGAGGTTTGCCATCTTTTCTTCGATGACTCGATAGACGCCGTCATAGAGCTTTGTGTAGCCGCCCGCCTTGAGCGCTCTGAGCGAGCGGATGAGTATTTCCTGGTTGTCCGTAAAATCCTGATGCAGCTCGACTGCGGAATCAAACGATGCAAGCAGTATCTGGTCCTTCTTGCGGTGCGTGGTAACCGTAGCGATAAAGTCCTCACCGGCATCTTTCTCGAACGGCATCTTGAGCTTTACGCTGTTGCTGGTGTCGACCAGCAGGCCTATGTTGAGCGGCAGTTGACTTGGCGAAATGAATTTCTCGATTTTTTGACGCTTGCCGTCTTCGTATACCTCGAAGTTGTTTTGGGTCAACCCGCCCACGAACTTCTTGCTTTGCTTTACGGAAATCGGGAGTCTGACTTCAAGCACGCCGAGTTTTTGGGGCTTATCGTCGCTTTGCGCGGGTTTAGTTTGGGCCGGGTTGGACACGGGTTTTTGAGCGAACACACCGGCACCAGCGAGCAGAGAAAGAGTTACAACCAGGGATGAAAGCGATGATGATCGAGACATCTGCTTCGGGGAACCTCCGAGGGGTCTGATGCACGGGATCTGGATTAGCGATGCTAGCCGAAGAAAAATTATAAAGGACAAGCGGTGAGGTCACAACTCACGATGTCGAGACGCGGTGTCCTGTTTGATTTGGAGTGCGGCGGCAAGGTACTCCGCGACGCCGCTTTGTCTGGTCATTGAATCGATCGAGAAGCGAAAGCGGCGTCGCGGAGTACCTTGCCGCCGCACTCCAAATCAAACAAAGTTTTATGTGAGCTTCACCTGATCGAGTCCCTTCGGCGTCAGGTACAACCATTCGAGCCGGCTCTTTAGATATTGGAATGCGTCGTTGACGGAATCGGTCTTGTGGAAGATGTCGAGATCATCGGGACTCACCACGCCCCATCTTACAAGCGCGTCGAAGTCGATGATGTCATCCCAAAACTCTTTGCCGAATAAGACCACCGGCATCTGCTTGTGCGGCTTCTTTGTTTGAATCAGGGTGAGCACTTCGAACAATTCATCCATCGTCCCAAAGCCGCCGGGAAAGACTACCAGCGCCTTCGCCGGATAGACGAACCAGAACTTGCGCATGAAAAAATAATGAAAGTTGAAGATCAATTCGCGAGAAACGTATTTGTTTACATCTTGCTCATGCGGCAACTCGATGTTTAATCCAATCGTCTGGCCGCGTGCGATCGAAGCCCCGCGATTTGCCGCCTCCATCATTCCATTCGATCCACCCGAACACACGATGAAGTGATGATGCCCGGTCAGGCTCTTTGACCATTCGGTCACTCGGCGGGCAAGCTCCATCGCATCGTTGTAGTAGCGCGCTAGTTTCGTAGCCTGCTCCGCGCGCGCAAGTCTCGCCTCAAGGTCGGCGCTGACTTCGCCCGCTTCGGCGGCTTGCTTTATCTCATCTTCAATCGAGACCAGTTGCGCCGCCGCCACTTCCGGCGCCATCGATCGCGCCGAGCCGAAGAAGACTATCGTGTCGCGCACCCGGTGCCGCCGAAGCCGCATCGCCGGCTCGATGTACTCGGCGAGAATTCTAATGACCCTGGCTTCCGTGCCCTTCAGGAATTCGGGGTTTAGATATGGGAGCGGCGGAACCTTGGATTGATCGGACTCAGACATTTTTATTCGAAAAGCGCGGACAGATATCGCATTCGCAAGTTAGATTACACGCTGACTTTTGAGATTTCGTGCACCAGTCCCCAGGCGAGCCACAGCCCGAACAGCACGCTGAACAATCCGGCGAGAAGCCGTATGCCTCCGTTCAAGATCGAAAAGCGCCTGGCGGTCAGCGCAAACGGAAGACCGATCATCGCGCTCATCAAAAGCATTCCGCCGATGGACCCGATGCCAAACACCGCTATCCAGATCAGACCAAGACCGATCGAAGGGATTGTCGCGACTACCGCAAGCGTGATCGCCGCGCTGCCCGCCACCCCATGAACCAATCCTACGAGGAAAGGCCCGCGGCCTACGCGAAACAGATGGTGCCGGTGTTTGTGTTCGTCGTGAGCATGAAGATGGATGTGCGAGTGCGGTTCGCCTTGATCGTGACGGTGAACGTGAGTGTGGACTTGCCATCCGCGTTCTTGCAGCGTGCGCCACAGGGCGTTAAGGCCCAACACCATTAGCATCAACGCGACCGGCAATTCCATCCACAAGCTTGCATGTTCCGGAATCGAAGTCCTGAGAAGAAGAATGACCAGGCTTATTGCCAATAGCGACGAAGTGTGACCGAGTCCCCAGAAGGTGCCCACTAACGAAGATCGCGCGACGCTCTTATGCTCGCTCACGATGGTCGAGACAGCTACGAGGTGATCGGGGTCCAGAGCGTGACGAAGCCCCAGTACAAATCCGAGTGTGAGCGCTGCGGTTATGCTCGCATCCATTTGAGCAGCTCCAGATAAACGCCTCGATGATAGCACATCACCTGCGAGTGCCGAACCTGTTGAGGCCGATAGCGGTGTCTTAATTTGGAGTGCGGAGGCAAGGTACTCCGCGACGCCGCTTTGGCTAGTGATTGAATCGCGATCGGGAAGGAAAGCGGCGTCGCGGAGTACCTTGCCTCCGCACTCCAAATTAAGCAGCGCCGGGCCGATCAGTTGGATGTAATTGGGAAAGGCATGAAACACAGAAGGAACACGACCGCCGACATGATCGCGAGTACGATTCTGGCCTTCCCGAGCGGCTCTTCTTCGATCACCTCGGGATGTCCGACTTTCATCAGGAAGAGCAACACAAAAGTCCAGAGCAGGTAGACCGGCGGCTGATGAACAACCAGCGAAAATGCAGCCAGCCCCGCGCATGAGAATGCCACGATGCGCGACGTCCATTTGTGAATTCGTTTGCCGAGAATCGCATACAGCACGTGGCCTCCATCGAGCTGGCCGACCGGAAAGAGGTTCAATGCGGTCACCAGCACCGTGGCCCATGCCGCCCAGTAAACAGGATTCCATTCGATCCACTTCGGCAGGCCCAGCAGTTTTGAAATCACTATGAACAGCAACGGGTCATTGAACTGAAGCCCGCCACTTGAAGCGGCGGCGGCGATGTCACTTGCGGGAGCGGCTTTGGCGAAGATCAGCCCAATGCATGCGGCGGGCAGTGCAAATGCGAAACCCGCAAGCGGCCCCGCGATTCCTATATCGAAGAGTGCGCGGCGTGACCGGATCGGTTCTTTGATCTTGATCACAGCACCAAAGGTTCCAAACGGAGTAAGCAGCGGCGGCGCTGGAATGAAAAACGGAAGCGTGGCCCGAATACCGTAATGCCGGCAGGCGAAGTAGTGTCCAAACTCGTGCGCGCCTAGAATTGTCAGCAGAGTGAAAGTAAAGACGAGGCCCTTGATCAGTGGATTGAGGTTTCCGGCCGCGGTCTCACTGAGCACTGCAAGGATCGGTCCGAACAGGGAATCCTGCGCGGGCACCGCAGCCGCTGCGCCGGTAAGAGTAGTGCAAATCGCGGTAGTGATCAGCAACACAGAGTGAAGCAGCAAGCGAGGCGCTGACAGCTCGATCTCACGTGTTCTGACTGGGGAAGTTATTGGCTGGAACTCAGTGAACAGGTACGGCTGGTCTGTGTTCTGCACACGTTCAGAATACAACTCTCGAATAGTTCGCTGTCAAATGATCTGACAATGCGAGTATCTTCGCGATCTCAGCTTCTTTGCGAGGTTTGCTTCTTTGCGAGCTTAGCGGTCCTTTGCGTCTTTGCGTTGAGAATTCTCCTCGGCGCGGAGAATTCTCCTCGGCGCGGAGAATTCTCCTCGGCGCGGAGAATTCTCAACGCAAAGACGCAAAGGACCGCTAAGCTCGCAGAGGAAAGTGCCGATCGCTTACAGAAGAAACCCGACGATGCGCGCGTTGTGTTGAATCTCCGCGCTTGCGAGCCAGAATAATGAGAAGAGTCCGTACAGTCCGATCACAAAAACCGCCAGCATCACTGCATAGTAAGTAACCGTCGCAAGACGCAGCCTCGCGTCTTCACGGTACTCGCCTTCTGAGCTGTTCATGGTTGCCTCCGAATCTCACTGGTCTACTACGGAAGGGCTTCGAGATTCGGATTTCAGATTCACTTCGCATCGAGGCTTCGCCACATGCGGCTCAACCAACCCTCTTGTTCCTCTTGCGACGTTAGCCGCTCAAGCTCGCCCGCATCGAGCCATACGCCGTTGCATTTATTGCATCGGTCGATCTGCACGCCCTCGTGAGAGATCCCCACAAGCGTGCCCTCGCACTTTGGACAGTTGATCGCCGACTTCCGCGCTTCCTCTTGCTGCTCATCTTCGGCTCTCTTGGCACGTTGGCGCTCGATCAGTTCTTGTTCCTTGCGGCGAAAGTATTCCTCTTCGAGTGACTTTTCTCGTTCATCCCAAATCTTTGACATGAGGGGTTCCTCGTTTATGACGCTCGTGGCGATTGTCGTTTCTTATGGCTTGAGGTTGGCTTCGGAGGATGAATGCCACTAGCAACCCAAAACCTTCGAGCGGTTCGAGCAATCTGGTTATTCATCCGCAATGCAACAACGGTGGCTCGTCCGCGAGCTGTGCGGCCGACGAGTTGGGTGCCATCGTGACTCCAGCGAAAATGACGAAGCCAACGGTCGCGCCGCGGGTTAAAGAGTTGTACTCGACGCCCGGTTTGTGGGTCAGTAGCTCGGGATTTCCCGGCCTTGAACTCATTGCAAAAAGGGCAGCTCAGGCAGAGATTCTCAAATTCGCCAGAACCTCCCAGTGCTTGCGGAATGATATGATCCACATGAAAGGCTGCCAGCGTCATTTCCTGAAGAGTCTGGCAATATTCGCATCGGTTTTTTGCAGCGTCCCTAACAAGCTTGCGTAGTCTCTGTGAGGTGCGTGGCATAGAACGGATTAGCGTTCCGCAACCTCAGCCTGCTCCGCAAGGTGTAGAACATAAGCAGCCCGAGCTTTGTCAATCAATCCCGCGCCATACGCAGCCATCAATTCGTCAAGTTGTCGGCGTTCTTTCGGACGCAGCTTGCCCTGAGCATTCTTGGCTAACAACTTGTCGAGCAATTGCTGCTGATGTGCGGAGAACCTCCGCTTTAGCCCTCTCCGCGAGGCCACTAGTAAATCTAGTGCGGCTTGTCGCTGCGCAGGCTGATCGAAAACCGCGGCTAGAAAGGAGCGCCGTTCATGAGGATCAAGCTGAGTATAGGCGACAGCCAGTTCTTCGGGAGTTAAAGTTACTTGAACGCCTGACATTTTGGCTTTTCCTCACTGCCTACTTTAACGTGTCGCGGCTCATTTGATAAGCAGCTTTGTCGTCAAATGTGTCTCTTCCGGTCCTTACTGATTCCGAGATTAGCCAGGTCCTATTTCTTCGCGACTACATCCCCCCTGAACCGTTTCACCACGGCGATGAACTCGCTCTTTTCCTTCTCACCTACCTTTTGGTTGTCGAGCGTTTCGCTCAAATGCTTCATGAACGCCTTCCATTGAGCCTCGGTGATGGCCAGGCTGCCGTGCACCTGCTTGAGCGGGCGCCCGCTATAGGCGCAAGGGCCTCCCGTCTCGTGGCAAAGAAACTCAATGGCCCGGTTCCGCTGAGCCATCAGGGCCTCCTGAGACTGACCCTGAAAGAACTTGGCCAACAGCGGATCAGCCGCCATCCGGCCTCCGACTTCGTCGAAGATCTTTCCGATTCCCTCAGACCCGCCGAGCCTTTCGTATAGAGGCTTTTTGGGATCTTTTGAATCCTTCGCGAAAGCCGAGTTCGCAGACATCATTAGGACACCAAGCAACAAACAACTAACGAATACGCGTTTCATATTTTTCCTCCATTCGGTTATCGATTGGCGACGTAGAATGCTCACGACTTAGCGGCGTAGACTGCCATTAACCACGCCGGATTTGTAAATACACCTGCGGCTATAGCGATGACAATCGCAGGGCGTTTCAAGATACCCCAGCGATGACCGAGATATCGGAACGCCAGGAATCCGATTGCCACTCCCGCAAAGACAAAATTCAGAGCGATACCAACCAAGAAACCCTTCAGTAGACCCTCTTCGCCGTGGACCCCGCTGCGATCGATGATAAATAGACCAATGAAGAGCCCGGCGACGGCCGCGACTCTGTCAGCTATTTGTGCGAGAAATGTGAACCCGATCAGGTCTCGCGCCAGGGTTCGGAATTTGATCTCCGATACCCTTGCAGCCGGTACTGCTATTACCGCCAGGTTCACCAGGTAGTTGACCAGCATCAAGCCGATTACTAAACCAACAGAAACTACCGGATGAACTCGCCATCCACCAACTCGAGTCAAAAACGGAACGAGGTCGATGCCGTCCGCACGTGCGTTTGTACTCAAAAACACAAGCATCGCAAGGCAGATTACGAGTCGATAAAGGTACGTTGCTCGCGAACCTGCGTTCGGCAATTGAGTCACGGCCGTCTGGCTGAGCAGATCGCTGCTTGTCATCCCGCGGCCTTTGAGCCTATTTCGATTACGTTAAGCTCGTTGTGTTCGCGGCGCTTGCGCAGGACCTTCTTGTCGAATTTGCCCACGCTCGTCTTCGGCACTTCGTCGATAAAAGCCCAGCGCTCCGGTACCCACCACTTCGCGACTCGCTCGGCTAGAAACGCCCGAAGCTGGTCGGCGGTTACGTCGCAGCCTTCTTTCAGAACCACGCAAGCGAGCGGGCGTTCGTCCCACTTCTCATCAGGCACGCCGATCACCGCTGCTTCAATCACATCGGGGTGCGCCATCAACGTCGTTTCAAGTTCCACGGTCGAGATCCACTCGCCGCCCGATTTGATCACGTCTTTCGCGCGATCGGTGATCTGAATGAATCCTTTAGGATCGACCGTACCCACGTCGCCGGTTCTCAGCCAGCCGTCGTGAAATTTTTCCGGAGTGTCATCGCCGTAGTAAGCCGCTGTGATCCACGGACCTCGCACTTCGATTTCGCCGACTGCGCTTCCATCCCACGGCAATACCTGATCGCCGTCCGTTATGCGCAGATCTACGCCGTGACGGATGCGCCCGGTCTTCGCCCGCCAGTCCATGAGCTCTTCATCGCAGCATTCCTTTGGCGGAAAAGCCATCGCCGCAAGCGGGCTCGTTTCGGTCATACCCCAGGCCTGAATGATCTTCACACCGAAACGATCCTGAAATCTTTCCATCAAGCTTCGCGGCACTGCCGACCCTCCACATATGATCATTCGAATCGACGACAAATCGACCGGGTTCTTTTCAGCGTAGCGAAGCACATCGCTCCAGATTGTTGGAACGGCCCCCGAAAATGTCACCCGTTCGGCCGCCATTAGTTTGCATAATGGCTCGGCTTGCAGGAAGCGCGAAGGCATTATGAAATCACACCCGGCCATCCAGCCCGCGTAAGGCAAGCCCCACGCGTTTGCATGAAACATCGGGACAATGGGCAGGATCCGATCGTGCTCTGTAAGCGCGAACACCGAGCCCGAACAAACCGCCAGCGAATGCAGAAAGGTCGAGCGATGTGAATACACGACTCCCTTCGGATTGCCGGTGGTGCCGCTGGTGTAGCACATCGCCGCCGCGGATCGCTCGTCGATCTCGGGCCATTCGAAACCGCTCTCTTCATTCGATAAGAGCTCCTCGTAACGCAGCACCTCGCCGAGCGCCGAAGCATCTCCATCGCCGACAACGATGAAGTGCTCGACGGTTTTAAGATCCGGAGCCACGCGAGCGAGAAGCGGAACCAGCGAGTCGTCTACGATAATCGCGCGGTCTTCCGCGTGATTGATGATGTAAGTGAGTTGATCCGGGAACAATCGCAGATTGAGCGTGTGCAGGACGGCGCCCATCGAAGGAATCGCAAAGTAAGCTTCCATATGTTCCTGCTCATTCCAGCAAAACGTACCCACTCGATCGCCTTCGCCTATGCCTAAACGCTTGAGCGCCGCGGCGAGTTTCTCGGCCCTTTCCGCGACCTCGCCATAGCGCGCCCGGCGTGATCCGTCGCCCATGAAGGTCACTATTTCGCTGTCGGCGTGAACGCGGCGACCGTGTTCAAAAATTGCATTAATCGTCAAAGGACGATCTTGCATGGTGCTCTGCATCGCGATATGTCCTCCTGGTTACTGATGTGGTGTACGGCCTGGGAAGCGCAGATGGATTATCTTCAAGATGGTTGCGCGGGGCAACCTCGATGAGGTGGTGGGTGATAATGTGTTGGTCCCTCACAATCGCGTTGGCGCTCTGCGACCTCGGCGTCCTTATAGGTTTTCTTGATTAATGGTGAGAATCAACCGCAGAGGACGCCGAGGACGCAGAGTTGCCAGGTTGCCGCCAAAACGCTAACACCCATTGGAGACGCTACGCGTATCTTACCGCCGCGCCGAACTCAATCAAGTTTGAGAGAGCGTTGATCAGCTCGCTCGACTCGACCGGCTTGGGAACAAACATATTGAATCCAGCCGAAAGCGCTCGCGTTCGATCTTCAACCCTGGCATACGCCGTCAGGGCCACCGCCGGAATAGCATGGCCGCTCACCGTCTCGAGCGTCCTGATCTTCTCAATAAGTGAAAAGCCATCCTCGCCGGGCATTGCCAGATCGGAAACCAGCACGTCTGGCTGATACCACTGAAGAACTTCAAACGCTTCGGAAACAGATCGAGCCGTCTGCACAACGGCTCCGCATTCCGCCAGGGTGAGAGAAAGCAATTGGAGATTATCCTGATCGTCATCTACCAGCAGAACATGGAGGTCTTTGATCGAAGGAGCAGTGCGAGTAATCAAGCTCTCACGCGGGGGCAAGCTTGCGGTCGTGTGAGTTCTGGTGCCCTTTTGGTCGTGGTCAGAAGCGAGTGGAAGCCTGATCGTAAACCGCGAGCCAAGGCGTTCTCCATCGCTTTCGGCTTGAACCGTGCCGCCGTGCATTTCCACGAGGTGCCGCACAATCGCAAGTCCCAGACCGAGACCGGTGTGTCTTCGGGTGCTGCTCCCATCGCCCTGGCGAAACCGGTCGAAGACAAAAGGCAGAAGATCGGATGAGATGCCCTGGCCCGTGTCGCTGACGGTGATTTGAAGATCCGAATTCGCGCGCTCGAGGCGCACTTCCACTCGCCCGCCGGACGGCGTGAACTTTATTGCGTTCGACAACAGGTTCCACACGACTTGTTGTAATCGGTTGGCATCACCCGAGGTGTGCCGGGCCTTTGGATCCAGCGTGACTGCCAGATGGAGATTCTTCGAATCGGCGGCGAGCTGCATGGAATCGATCGCCGTGTTTATGACCGAAGCCATATCCACCGATCCGAGGTTAAGGCGCAGCTTGCCGGCGATCGCTCGTGATACGTCCAGGATGTCCTCAATCAGTTGGGCCTGTGATTTCGCGTTCCGCTCGATCGTTTCGACGGCGCGGGCCGCTGTAGCTTCGTCGATGCGGCCACTGCGCAGCACCTGTGCCCATCCGATGATGGCGTTGAGCGGAGTGCGCAATTCGTGCGAGACAGTGGCGAGAAACTCATCCTTCATTCGATTGGCGGTTTCAGCCTCCGAGCGCGCGATCTGTTCCTGAGCAAGCGAGACGCGGAGACGCTCCTCTGCATGCTTGCGCTCGGCGATTTCTGCTTCGAGCCATTTTGCTTTTTGCTGCAGATCGAGAACTGCCCGCAGACGTTCGTCCCCATCCGCAAGCGCGGTGTAGCTTTCCGCCGGAATCACCCGGGAATGCGTCGCACAAACGTCGCCGAGCGGCTCGGCCATCGATTCGCCGCCAAAGGCGTTGATTGGATACGCGCAGAACAGCGTGAATGCAAGAGACTCGTGGAGCTTGTTCCAGAGTTCCTCGAGCTGTATTGCGGCGGTGCGGTTTCCCTGTGCCCACAGCAGCGCGACCATCTCCCCAAAGACTCTCACGTGCCTGCGTCCCTTGCCGGTTCGCGTGATAGCGGGTTGAATGACGTCGATGAACCGGCCCATGTCGGGCGAACCGTCGACAATAAATCTGCTCAACGTTTCTTCGGCATCGAGACTCAGATACTGTCCTGTTGTTTTGGCGGCGGCGATGTCCAATCCATAGGCCTGAAGCCGAACATCCAGTCCTGATCGGTGCTCACTCGTCGCCACGACTATGCATCCGTCGCCGGCACTCAGGCCGGTTCTGATGTAGTCGCTGACCGAATTCACAAGGAATAAATCGGTTTCATAAAATTGTACAAAATGGTCGTCACTAGCCATAGTGCGCCAGTCCCGTCGCGACGCCGGTTCGTGCTTAGCTTGTGCTTTGGGCGCATGGGGTTCGCCGTGGTCGCGGTGGTTGGAATCGTGGGCAAGTCCATCAATGCTATTCGGCTGAGGCATAAGCCCTCCGTAAGTGAATTGCAGCGCGTCTTGAAGTCAGTGTCAGAAGGTACAGTTCTAATTCATCAGGACTTTAGTTCATCAGAACAACTGAAGAGCAATTATTTAGAGTCCCGCTGAGATCACTCGGACTCACAAGGTTCACGGTCGGATTCTAGACCCTTTACCTGCTCAAAGCCAGAGCATCGTAGTGTTCGGCTATCGGGTTGCTGACTTATAGTCCTTCGCGTGCTTTGCGGTCCTTTGCGCCTTTGCGCTGAGTATTGGGTCTTGCTTCAGTACCCAATACTCAGCGCAAAGGACCGCAAAGCACGCGAAGGTCATTAACCAACGCAGGCCAAGTGCTGATATATTGTTTGCAGCCGATTTCGACGGCTCGACAAACTGAAGTGTGTCGGACTTTTTCGAAGGAGAACAGAACAACGCAGATGAGTGAAAACGGTCTCGAGCTGCTCAAACAATGGGAAGGGTTTAAGCTTCAAGTCTACAAGGACTCCGCAGGGCTGCCGACGATCGGCGTCGGCCATCTCATAACAAAATCCGAGCAAAGCTCCGGCACAATTGTTATCAACGGCGTGCCCGTGGAATATGCCGGCGGATTAACCGACCAGCAAGCGCTCGATCTCCTCGCGCAGGACGTGAAGCCCGCCGAACAGGCTGTCAATAACGGCGTCACGGTTCCGCTTAATCAGAATCAGTTTGACGCGCTCGTTTCCTTCACATTCAACGTCGGAGCTGGGGCGTTTCAAAGCAGCACTCTTTTGAAGGTGCTAAATCAACAACAGTACGATGAGGTGCCGGCGCAACTGCTTCGATGGACGCGCGCGGGTGGACAGGTTGTGCAAGGCCTTGTCAATCGCCGGCAGAACGAAATCAACCTGTGGAACACTCCGGTGTGAGCCGCGCTTCGAGCGGGATCATTGATGTCCGACAAGCCGGCAGCTTGTCGGACATAAGTCTGTCGAGCTAAGTTTTTTTGAATCGCCCGGTGGGAACGGCCGTTGCAGGAATTTTGCATGAACAAAACATCGTTGCATCTTCTGCTCTCGAGCGTCGCCTTGTTTCTCGTCGTGTGCAATGCGCCGGCTCAAACGCAGGCTGAGATGAACGACGCGGCTTGCGCGAAATACAAGAAGGCGGACGCGGAAATGAATGCCGTCTATCAGCAGGTATTGAACAAATACAAGAGCGAGACTGCATTCGTAGCAAAGTTCAAAACCGCTCAGCGAGCGTGGATCGCTTTCAGGGACGCCCATCTCGAATCGCTCTATCCGGACCCGAACAAGATGCAGGCTTACGGAAGTGTGAATCCTGTGTGCCGCTGCGGTGTATTGACCGAGCTCACGGCTGAACGAACGAAACAATTGAAGCAATGGCTAAACGGCGCTGAAGAGGGCGACGTGTGCAGCGGCAGTGTCAAGATCAGAAACTAGCAGGCTGCGGAAAAAGGGATGCGACCTTGACGAGGACATCAGCGTTGAGAATCTCCTGCTCGGCAAGCCATCCGGTGAAAGTCAGCGCTCTTTCAAGCAATGGCTGGAGCAACGATTGGCCGGCTGACTCCTCAGGTTGAATACCTGGCCTGATCCAATCTTTAGGCCATGCCTTCCATTTTCCAGAAACGCACATCAGAGGAGGGATCGTGACCAGACCAACACGTCGAGAAATCCTGCGCAGTGCAATTGCGACCGTCGGCGTTGGTGTCTTCGGCGAGAACCTCGGCGATTCCGCTGAACCGTCCAATCACTCTTTGCAAGGGCGATCGATTACCGATGTCGCGGGGATCAAAGTCGGTCACTTCACCGATACACGACGACCAACCGGCTGCACCGTCATACTCACTGAAGACGGCGCAGTTGCCGGGGTCGATGTTCGAGGCGCCGCGCCCGGGACTCGCGAAACAGATCTTCTGAATCCACTCAATTCCGTTCAGCAGGTTCACGCGATCATGCTCTCGGGCGGAAGCGCGTTCGGGCTTGATACGGCTACTGGCGCCATGCGCTTTCTGGAAGAGCGAGGCATAGGATTCAACGTGGGCGTCGCTCATGTGCCCATCGTCCCGGCGGCGATCTTGTTTGATCTCGGAGTTGGCGATGCGAAGATCCGCCCCGATGCCGAAGCCGGCTACAGAGCCTGCAAAGCCGCGACGACTTCGGCGCCCGCTGAGGGCAACGTCGGCGCGGGCGCCGGAGCTACTGTTGGCAAGTTGTTCGGGATGGCGCGAGCGATGAAGAGCGGGATTGGAACCTCGGCGATCAAGGTTGACGGCATCACTGTCGGCGCGATCGTAGCGGTAAACGCGGTAGGTGACGTATTCGACCCGGCGACCGGTAAGGTGATTGCCGGCGCTCGCACGAAAGACGGCAAGTCGCTTGTGAACTCGATGGCTTCGCTTCTGCGAGGTGAGCCGCTTCCTCCGATGCTTGCGGGCACGGCCACTACCATCGGCGTAGTCGCGACCGATGTAGCGCTCACGAAAGCGCAAGCTTCAAAAGTCGCCCAGATGGCTCACGACGGATTGGCTCGCGCGATCAATCCGGTTCACACCGCTTATGATGGCGACACGATTTTCGCGCTGTCGACCGGCAAATCAAACAAGCAAGCTAACGTTACTTTGCTCGGTGCGCTTGCTGCTGAAGCGATGGCTCAGGCAGTCATTCGAGCAGTCCGCGCCGCACGTGGAATTGCCGGCCTTCCGAGCGCCTCGGACCTCTCCTGACTGACAACCTTAAGAATAGCGTGAGTTGCTGCTTGAGCGGGGCCGGTCGCGAAGAAAATAAGTCTCATGACTTAGGCAAGCACAAGTTCCCATTGGTGGGCCCGCTCGATCAAAGCCTCGCGGTATTCTGTCCAGTCGTGAAGGGTTTCAGGATCGTAGTCGGCCCCATTCAGCCAGACGAGAGTGTGAACCTCAGGATCGATGCGAACCTGATTGAAGATTGCCGGGTCTCTCAGCGGGCGATAGAGCTCTCCAGCGAGAACGTCCTCGAAGTCGATGGTTTGTTGCGTGTCATCATCAAATGAAACCAGCAGAGTGTACGGCGCGAGAAGCTCGAAGGATGTGACTCGGTATATCGCGTGATTCATGGCACAATCGGAATCTTATTGCGAAATGCAACGAGTCGAAAAGGACGGTAGCGGGGTTATAGTGTGTTGCTCACACATTCGCGTTTCTCCTCTGCGTCCTCGGCGTCCTCTGCGGTTGATTCCGAGCCACTGAGCAGGAAAAACCGCGGAGGACGCAGGGACGCAGAGGACCGCTTGCTGGCAACACGCTAATACCCCACTACCAAAAGGACGGTAGCGAGTCAGTTTGAAGGTCCGTTCAGAGTTCAAGCTTTACCTTGCCGTTTTTCAACCATAAAGCTCAAGAGCAAGCTAAAGCTTGAACTCTGAACCTGGTCCACTACCGAAAGCACCAAGGGTTCGCCAGGGCTTAGGGGGCGTGACTCTGATCGGATCGTCGGTGTCTTCTGAAACTGAATGACCCTCCTTCTTATTCTCACCGCCTATGCAGCATTGATGATCGCGCTGGGCGCGGTAGTCTCTCGCCGCGTGCGAGCTTCTAGCGATTTCTTTGTCGCCGGTCGAGGCCTCGGCGCCGGGCTGATCTTTTCTACGCTGCTTGCCGCCAACATTGGCGCGGGCTCGACCGTCGGAGTTGCAGGGTTAGCCTACCGCGATGGATTGTCCGCGTGGTGGTGGGTTGGCGCTGCGGGAATCGGATCCATGATCCTCGCCCTAACCGTAGGCCCGAAGATCTGGCGAGTAGCCAAAGAGCGCAATCTCTACACCGTCGGCGACTACCTGGAGACCCGCTACAACCGAACGGTTCGGGGCGTCGTCGCCCTGTTATTGTGGGCCGGCTCGCTTACGATTCTGGCGGGCCAGTTGATCGCGGTAGCCTGGATACTCAACGTAGTCGCGGGCGTGAGCAAGCCGATCGGTTGCGTTATCGCGGCGATAGTAGTCACCACTTATTTTGCGCTCGGCGGGTTGCACGCTACTGCGCGAGTCAACGTTTTGCAGTTGACTGTAAAACTCACCGGCTTCTTCGTCGCGCTGGCTTATCTGCTCAAGTCGGGCAATGGGTTCGATGGCGTGAGTTCGTCGCTGAACGCTTCACTCGGAACGGAACAAGCTTCGTCTTATTTCGGATTCATGCGGAACGGAGGGTCTTCGGCCATAAAGTATTTCGCGATCCTTGCGCCTTCGTTTGTGGTGTCGCCGGGCTTGTTGCAAAAGCTGTTCGGCGCGCGAGACGAACGAGCAGTGCGAGTCGGAGTCGGAGCAAATGCAGTAGCATTGCTTGCCTACGCGATAGTTCCGGTGTTGATGGGAATCATCGCTCGAAGCCGGTTCCCCTCGCTTTCGGGTCACGAGCTTGCGTTGCCAACACTGCTGACGCAGGCATTGCCCTTGTGGCTCGGAGCGTTGTTATTGGGCGCGATTTTTTCGGCTGAGCTAAGCGCGGCCGATGCCGCGTTGTTCATGATGAGCACGTCTTTGAGCAAGGATCTTTATAAGGCGTTCATAAACCCGGCCGCTTCAGAGCCGAGATTGATGACAGTCGCCAGGGCGTCGGCCATCGCTTGCGGGGCCGCCGGGGCGCTGCTTGCGATCCTGTTGCCGACGGTGATTACCGCTCTGACTATTTTCTACACGTTGCTTACGGCAGCGCTGTTGTTGCCGCTTCTCGCCGGCTTGTACAGCAAGCGAGTAAACGCTCGCGCGGCGATTGTGTCGATAGCGGTTTCGGTGACGGTGACGTTCGCGCTCGAACTCCTGTCAAAAGGCTCGGGAGTTCTCGGCGTGCCGTCGTTGATCATTGGAGTACTGGCCGGCGCCGCGGCGATGTTCACGGCGCATGCTCTTGAGAAGCGCACTGGTCCTGTAACGCATCGGTGACCCTGGGAGCGCAGGCATCCTGCCTGTTGCGAAAGAAGAGGCAGGCAGGATGCTGCGCTCCCAGGGTTCCCACGAGGCAAGTGATGAACTACGAAAAACTCTTTCGCCTGGACGATCGCGTGGCGGTAGTCATCGGCGCGGGGTCCGGTATCGGAGAAGCAGCGGCAAAGGGCCTCGCCTCTCACGGCGCTTCAGTGGTGTGTGCCGACGCGCGAGTGCAGTCCGCCGAACAAACCGCCGCCGCGATCGGTGACTCGGCAAGAGCGCTGGCGGTCGACATCACCAACACCGAAAGCGTCCGGAACCTGTTTCGCGATGTCCTCGATCACCATCAACGTCTCGACGTAGTCGTAACAACTCCCGGAGTCAACGTTCGCAAACACATTGCCGTTTATGAAGACTCGGAATTCGATCGCGTTGTCGAGCTGAACTTGAAAGGAACGTTTCGAGTCTTGCGCGAAGCTGGGCGAATCATGGGTGAGCGAGGCGCCGGAAGCATCATCGCGTTCTCCTCGATTCGCTCACAGGTCGTAGAGCCTGGCCAGGGAATCTACGCCGCGACCAAAGCCGGCATAACGCAGATGGTGCGAGCGCTCGCGGCGGAACTCGGACCGAAGGGCGTTCGAGTGAACGCGATCGCGCCCGGTGTTGTCGAGACACCGCTGACGAGCCCGATCAAAGAGCGCCCTGATTGGTATGCGGCATACGCAGCAAAGAGCGTGTTCGGCAGATGGGCGAGCGCGGATGAAATGATTGGTCCTGTTGTTTACCTCGCGTCGGACGCGTCAAGCTTTGTCACTGGTTCGGTGTTGTTCGTCGACGGCGGATGGACTGCGGTGGACGGGCGATTCGATCCGCCGGTTTAAGAGTAGGTTTATACATTTGCAACTTGAATTCTACCCTCAACTCGATTGACCTGTAAGGGACTTGACGACCCGTAAGAGCGTCGCTCCTCAGAAACCCTCGCCGAGTCCGTTTGCCTTAGCCCAGGCGTTTACGCCTGGGTTGACGGCGGTTGATCTCGCTTCGAGCCCGATTTATCGGGCTTTCGATGGATCGAAAGCCGCTCAAGCGCTTTTCAAGCCCCGTTAACGGGGCTCGAACGCCGTGGCCGCTCACGATCCCAGGCGTAAACGCCTGGGCTACGGAAACAGTCCTCCGATTTTCAGGCGATTCGCCCATCTACGATATTGATAATCCGATGCGCCAGCGCTGAGTTCTCTGGGTTGTGAGTGACCATGAACACTGTTTGACCCTGCGCGTTGAGCTTCAGAAAAACTTCCATCACTTCGCCGCCCGTCTTCGTATCAAGCGACCCGGTCGGTTCATCGGCAAGAATCAACGGCGGATCATTCACTATCGCGCGAGCGATCGCTAGCCTTCCCTGTTCGCCGCCCGAAAGCTGATTCGGCAGTCGCGAAGCTTTGTCCGCGAGCGAAACTTTGTCGAGCACGTTCATCGCGCGCTCGCGTTTTTCTCGCGTGGCGATGTTGGACGTCGCGAGGGGCAGCATCGCGTTTTCGAGCGCGCTCAGATACGGCATCAGGTGATGCTGCTGAAAAACGAAACCCAGGTACTCACGGCGAAAGTCGGCGCGTCGCTCATCGGCGAGACCATAAACGTCGATGTCGTCGACAAGCACGCGGCCTTCGGTTGGGTGATTCATCGCGCCGACTATCGTGAGCAAGGTGCTCTTGCCCGAACCCGACGGACCCATCAAGCAAACGAACTCACCTTCGGCTATTTCTGAATTGACGTTCGAGAGCACGCGAACCTCCGCGGAGTCACCGTTGGATTCGTAGATCTTGGTGACGTTTTCGATTGTTAGGAAAGGCATGAGTGTCGCAGATCAGACTTGGAACACCTCGATTGTTGGGGAGCCTAATGCGGGTTTCGCGCAAAGACGCAAAGGTCCGCAAAGACGCAAAGAAAGAGGGAAGATGAAAAGCTCAGACATATCGGACCGCTTCTGAGGGATCGAGTCGCGACGCGCGAATTATCGGATAGAAGCTGCTGACCGTGCCGATGACTAACCCGGCGGCGATCGCGGATATCGCAAGCAGCGGCTGAAACTCGAATACAACCCGGGTCTCGGCGAAGTAGGGAAGCGCCAGCCAGCTCGCGAGCATTCCAGCCCCCCAGCCCATCAAACCTCCCAATATGCTGATCACCGCGACCTCGATCATCAGCCCTTTGATGATGTGCTCCCTGCGAAACCCGATGGCGCGAAGCACGCCAATCTCTTTTGTGCGTTCGATCACCGATCCCATCATCGTGGTGAATATCATAAGCGAGCCGATAGCGAGGACAATCGCCGAAACCGCCGCCAGGAATCGAGTCAGCCGCTCGACCGTTTCCGATCGCGCGCGAACGGATTGTTGGATGGCCGATACTTTTGCCTGCGGCATGCGCTCGCTGATCTGGGAGACGATGTCGCCGATCGGGCAGTCCTTGCACAAGGCGGACACTTCGATGAGGCTCAACTGGCCAGGCTTGTTCAGCAGCGACTGAACGTGAGCAAGCGAGCCAAAAATCATCTGGTCTTCGGGACCGCCGGTTTGAGAGATCACACCTGCAACCTGATGCTCGGCGCCGGCGATCCGCAATCGATCGCTCACGATCCTGAACTGAAACTTATCCTCACTGCTCTGATGCGACCCCGCGTGCGAAGCGTGTTCGGATTGTGCTTCAGCAGCGGTGACGGGTTCGATTAGAGAGAGGGACTTCGCCGCGTCATAACCGACCAGAAGCTCCTGCTCTTTTTCAGGTTTGCGCCCGGCGATGTGCCACCAGCGCTTCAGAGTAAGCTCGCTCTCGAAATCGACGCCCGCCAGCAAAACGTCGCGGCCTTCGACGTTGACTGCGCCCAGCAGTTTTGGCGAGACGATGCTGATCCGGTTTCGATAAGGGATGTCCAGCACGCTGGCGGCATCTTCATTGTTGAGTTGTTTGACGTCGAAAGACACGCTCGAAACCGACACGCCGCCATAGTCGAGGGATAAGCTGTTGGACTGGGGCACGACCACGATGTTTGCGCCAAAGCGATCGAGTTGCGAGCCGATCTCTTCCTTGATGGAAGTGCTCAGGCTCAGCAGGGCTACGGCGGTGCCGACGCCGATGGCTATGCCGATCGTCAGGAAGATGGCTTTGCCTTTGCGGCGTTTTAGATTTGCAAATGCAATCGTGCTGATTCGCATGTTGTTTAGAAGTACGACCCGCGGCTCTCGATTTCGCTCGCCTTGATCACGAGTTGGTTTCCTTCGATTGTTCGCGGGAGCCCGACCGGATTGCATCCGCCGTGTTTTTCGTTGATCTGCGAAGAATGAAAATGCAGCCCGCAGTTGTTGCAGATCATATCATCGCCTTCCTGGTGATAGCCTTTCTTTGCGTGGTAGCACATATCACACGCGTCCATAGCGGCTCGATATTGGCCGTCCGAGCTCTTGATTACAAAGAAGCGCACGGGCTTGTTGTCCGGCAATTTGTAGTCGAAGAATTTCGCCTTGTCGCTCAAGTCCGAGAGCGGAATCGCTATGTCGCGAGAAGCCGTCGCGCCCGCGACGGCATTGGTCGCCACGGCGGTTGAAGCCGGATTGTCTTTCGATGCGCCGAGCACCAGGTATGCTGCAACGGCCAGCAACGCGGCGAACACCGCAATCAAAGTGATCGTCATTTTCTTTTTCCCTGGCGCGCCTTCCTGAGCCCCTTCAGCGAACTGGGCCTTCTTTTTTTCTCGGACTTGCGACTTGTTGTCCATTCTCGTACCTCCGGGACCTTATGCGACCGCTCTGGCTGATCGGCAAACGGTGTTTCGAGTCGATGGGCATTATATCAACTGCGCAAAAGACAGTACCAGCGGGGCGCGCGTCACGAATTTGCGCATACCCACCTCGTGACGAAGTGGGCATCCTCGAAATCTGACGCGCACATACCCGAGGTTGGGTAGTGTTCTAATCCTGCGTTGGTGTAATAACGGCGATTAGAGCATAGAGGCGAATCTTTTCACTAGCCCAGGCGTTCACGCCTGGGTACACGGCAGCCAAACATTCGCCCTAGCCCGTTTCAACGGGCTTCAGGTTCGCCTTCAGGCCAGGGGTGGTCCGCGTGATTGGGAGTGCGATGCGAAGCGTGAGTGCCATGACAAGCGGCACTTTC
>Ga0134124_10000258_pt1 | contig 47301 bp, 85 predicted proteins | sample KB304_FD_96880 | JGI IMG/M metagenome (GOLD analysis project Ga0134124, IMG submission 96880) | Terrestrial soil microbial communities without Nitrogen fertilizer from Kellogg Biological Station, Michigan, USA - KB3-0-4 | ecosystem: Environmental > Terrestrial > Soil > Unclassified ...
GGGAACCTGTTTCATGTAACCGGGACGACGAATATCACTTCTATAACCGCGACAGGTGTTTCAGCCGGAACACAAATCACGATGATCTTCGATGCAACGCTGACCGTCGTCGACGGTAATAACCTTATTCTTGCGGGTGACTTTACAACCACTACAAACGATACGCTGACATTAAAGTATGACGGTAGCAACTGGTACGAGCTGTCTCGTAGTGTGAACTGAGACTTGTGTCTCTTACTTCCCTTTCGAGTCTGGCATTTCAATTTTTGCGATCTTAAGTAGCTCTTCTAACTCATCAAATAGAATCAACTGACAATTAGAACAAGGTTCACATCGGCACTTTCTAACTTCATTCAGTAGTCTGAGAGCGTGTTGCTGAAGTGTCTCGGGCTTCTTCTTCCGCTTCTTTTGAGGTTTCATTGGTCCCTTCTTGCTTGAGGTTTTCAAGAGCGGCAGCGATTGGATTGGGAACACCCGCTGGTAGCATTCATCCTTCAAGCGATTTAATCAGCGCAACGCACTCGCCAATAGCATCAGCGCGGGCGGTGGTAATTCGCATGTTGAGTTGGTTCACTTCAGCACAATGGTCCTGAAGAAACTGCTCGTAATCGCGCTGAAGTCGTTCTACCTCACCTTTAAGCCGCTCTACTTCATCTGAGTTTAAAGGCGGAATTGCAATAGCGTAAATTCCCGGCGCACAGGACATACTTGCCGAGCTTTGGTGATACCACTTTTCTCCAGTTTTGTAGATGGCGCGCTGACAGTTGACACATGAGGTTGTGCTCGCTTCTGGTTGCGCTACTGGAGTAGCAGAGTCGGCAGAATCGACTTCGGTTGCGGGCGAAGGCGGCACGGTCGCAATCATGTAATGCGTGGGGTCGTCTTCATACCAAAAGAACGGTCTTGTACTGAGCGTGTGAAGCGATACATTTCTGCTCGAAAAGGCAAGCCAGACCGGAACTTCGCGCGGACAAGTTTCGTGAATGTATGGCAACCACTCGCGCTCGGCGTGGCGGCGCTCCCCCGCCGGTTCAGTTGAGGCAGGGGATACGCACACGGAGTTTTCTAGTAATCCGATAATCTCATCAGCAGCCCTGACGTGATTGCTCCATTCTGGCTGTCGCTGTCGTAACGCTTCCCATTCCTCGCGCTTGGCTTTTACTATTTCTATTTAGCGTCATAGATAACCTGCTCTCGTATCAATTTCAGTTTCAAGTTCTAGTACACGCTGTCGCAATCGCTCGCACTCCCCGCACCGCGCGCTCGTCTCGCTGGGGGCGGTGGAGCGAGGAGGCCAATCTAATTCGCCTCTGTGCCAGCCTTCGGGCGCTAGTTCCCAAGTCGGACTGATGCCTATAACTTCTGCGGCTTGAGCGAAACAAACAGGACATAGAATTTCGGGCAGCCCTACTTCGCGAATCGCCTTGTTCCACAGGGGCGATGGCGTAAACCATACGATGTTGGGCCGATGGCACTGCTCGCAGAAGTCTTCAGGATGCGCGTCTAGCGGGATCTCTGCTCCACCGTCTTTAAGCCGCGACACGCGTTCGGCTTCAATTGCCGCGCCTACGCGAACCATCAGATCGACAGCGTCACCATGCCTTAACGTCTTCACGTCTCGGTGTTCAAGCCACGCACTTACAACGGGGCGGCCTAGTTCTCGTAGTTCACCATCAATCGTGCTGCTCATGGGTTGTGCCTTTCACTCCGGTACTTTCGTGCTAGTCGACGCCGCGCTCGTTCAATTGCATCAGCCTCGCAGTTGTCGCACACTCCTGATGCCATTCGGTTGTTACAAAGAAACAGAACTCCGCAACGCGGACAATGTGTTGCCTTTTTCTTCTGCTTGCTCACGATGATTCATCGCCTTTCACCTCGCGCTCGGCTCTCATGCGTAGATGAAGGACCAAACTAACAAGCAGTCCTGAGGTCGTGCGAAGATCAGCGGATAACCAGTGCAGCGGAGATTCATTCTCTGTTGACTTCCAGTAAGTTGAGGTTAGGGCATCCACCTCAACACAAGCGGATCGAGCCTTATCAATCGCCCTCCCGGCTTTGAGGATCGCTTTAACGACTTCTTCCCTGTTGCTCACTTACTCTCTCCTTCCCTCTCTGCGCGGGACTCGGCCCAAGCGCGGACTTCGGTTAAGCATTCCCCCAGCGTCTCATGGCCGAACACCTCGTTACCGTCTTCACCTGCGACCGCAATGCAGTACTCATCGGGCCGCGCGGACGCGGTGACGCTAAGCGAACGTTGCGGAAACATTACCCGCAGTTCGTCTCGCGCTGCTTCTACTGTTAATCCCGTCTCAACGCGGGGAGTAGCAGCCACGGCTTTCTTGATCTCGTCAATGATGTGGACCGCGCATTGAGCCTTGTTGTCTCGATACTTGTTCCAGTGGTCCTCTGCGAGCGCAAGAGCATCTAACAATCCTTGTTTGTAGTCCGCTGCTGCGCGGGGAAGATCCTCTCGCACGTACTTGATACCTTGTCGTTGCGGTGATGCGTCTGTGATCCATTCTCGGTAGAACGAACCCAGCTTATGTAGATCGGGGATAATGTAGATTCTCTCCGGTGGTTGCGCCTGTGGTGAATCATCATTCATGGTTGCTCCTTGTGGCTGTCGATAAACTGAGCCAGTCGGACCCGTGCATCACTAACACCCGCTTCGCAGAAACGCGCGTGCATCTCTGCGTGAGATGACAAGACTTCTTTCCATATGAAGCGCAGCAACGTATGGCAGTCGCGCACTTCCTTTGTTAGTTCCGCGCATACGGCGGGAGTGAATCGTTGGCGGAATTCTTCGCGCCAAGTCGTTTCGTGCAACGCGCTCCGAAACGGCCCGCTGACTTGCTCCGCTACCTCAAGCAGCGTCTTCAATTCACTCTCATTCAGCATCTGTGTTTCCTTGTCTGATAGCGGCAGCGGTGACTGCGTTCGGTTCCTTTGGCAGCAACTTCTTGCACTCAACACAGGTTATGTACTCCCTAGACCCCGTGCTGACCAATGGGCCATCAATTGGCTTGCTGGCTCCGCAGAGAACCTCTTGCCATAATCAGGTGCTCGCGTGTGTGATGATCTCAGCCATTCCCTTCACCTACCTTTCCGCTCGCAGGGATAGCAGCAATCAATTCTCGGTGTCGGCGTTCCTTTTCGCGGCATTCGTTGCAGACGTTGCCCCACATCTGTTGACGCACCGCGCCGCAATCAATACAGCGATAGCCGATGACGTTGCCACGCCAGTCTTTCACGGACAGATCGAAGTTCGTCTCCATCTACCCACCTTCTTTCTTTCCGCTTAGTGCGGCGAGCGATCTTAGTACTTGTTCTTTCTGCATCGGCGTTAGTCCAGCCGATTGAAACCTCCACCACATATCATCGAATTGCGATACTGGCGTGAAGTAGCCAATATCACTCTTGATGTCGCCTAAGCACATAAGCACGGCATCCTCAAGACGTATCCCGCGACTTCGGACGTAATGCACACGATCACCAAACTCCATTCGCCCGATGCCTTGATTCGGAGTGAACCGCAGCGTTCCGTCCTGCACTAAGTACCAAAGGTGATCAGGCGCAAGGACCACGTATTCGTCGGGGAATAACCACGCCGGGCCTCTTTCGGTCTGGATAGTCACTAGAAACTGTCCGTACCGCGTCCAGCCCTCGTTAGTATCAGGAGCCCACTTCGCAAAATAAGTTTCACCGGGGCGAAGCGTACTGTGAGCACCCTCCACGGCTTGAACACTTCCAACGAACGTAACGTAAGCGCCGCTCTCGTCAACCACTTGGGTTTCCAGCGGGTCGTAACGAAGCAGCTCTCGCGAATTATGACTGTGAACCGCCATCTCTAGGGCGATCGCCTCAGACGTTAGTCGGTTACTGCCGGACGACACATAGCGATTTACGATCCTGCGCGGACGGCGACTCTCATGCGGCCTGGATAAGACCCTGCCCGTTTTTCTAACCTTGCACGGCTCTCCCGATGACGCCCCGCAGACGTAGCAGTAAGAGGCAAGCGCAGACTCGTCAGACGAGGGCAGTATGAGAGTATCGTTTCGATGAAATGCAGGAGTCGCGTCATTCGCTGTCGCCTCATTGCTCATTGGGGTTGCTCCTCATCCTTACTATTCCCGGTGAAGTCCGGTCGTGGACCATGATGCACCACCTGAGACGATGGCGGTTTGAACTTAACAAGCTGTTTTGGGCGCGCATCGTCACACTCGTTATCCGGTGCCCAGTCAGGATCGCCGCCATCGCAGGGGATCTGAAACGATTCGATCACGCGCCCGCCGTCCTCGGGATGCTTATCGCATAAGTAAATAAAGTGGCCATTGGACATGAGCATCAGCCCGCCTTTGGGCCACCGCTTCTCAAGTATGCGCAAGCGCTTCTTAATCTCCGCAATTGATAAGTCACCCATCTATTCCCCTTTCCCTGCAATCACTGGTCATCTTCATCCTCGGAGTTGCGTCGGCATTTTCTATACAGCTTCGTAATGTCAGGCCACTTGCCTTCTATCCGATCTTCGACCATGCCGCGCTCCACGAGTCGCCCAAGACGGAACTGAGGACATCGGACGCCACTGGCGTCGAACCACTCAAACCACCCTTCCGGCAGGTTTGCATACGCCTCGCGATCGGCTTTAGAGACTTCCAACTTCTCGCCTTGTGTCGCGTCTTTGGTTGGCTCTAACTGGTCCTTAATCTCGCTCGCTGCTTCTAACCCGCCTTTCAGAACCTCTTGCAACCGCTCGATCTCGTCGCGTGTTCGCTGATTCCCGGCCTCGATCTCTTCAAGCTCTGCCTTGAGTTTCTCTCTCGGCTCTGTGATGGTCCTAATCTGTGGCTTCATCTTCATCCTCTAATCTTCTTTCCTCTGCTATTTCCTGAGCTATCAACCACACTGGATCAGGGGGACGTCTTAAAACGTTGGTCCTGAACCACTGCCACTTGCTCCAGCCATAGCTTCCCCACAAAGAGATCAACTCGTACCCTGTGAGCGCCAAGATCGTTCGCCACGGTCCTTTGTGGTAAGCATTCAGAAACATACGAGCGTGTTCCATCAGTATGAAGTCAGGGACGTTAGTAGTGTTCGCTGTCCTGATTAAATGGCGGCGCGCGAGTACTAATCTTTTGTCCCAGAGAGTCATTATTCTTTGCACGGTTTCATCGCGTCTAAGTCGAGCACGAACGAAGCAGGGCATGGTCTATAGGGCCGTTCGCCATCTTCGTATCCATGCTCTTCCCGCCACTCTGCGAGCGACATGTAGCGAGAGTCTCCCCAGTCATCGAAGTTCATGGCCCAATGTTCCATGCTGTCGTTGAAGACCACCTTGCCCCGTTGCCCGCTTACCATGTCCGGTAACGCATCCGCCGACAGATGAATGTCGTTATCACCAAACTTTTCACAAAGGACGATGCCGCGCGGCTCCATGAACGCCGCGTAGGGACTTACCTCGAAGTTGTATTCGTACTTGGAAAAGCCCATGCGCTCTTGGTTGTCCCAAAGCGCTTGAGAGATCGCGCACGTGTTGCAGTTCCGCGCCTCTCCGTCTGTAATGTTTTGTCGCGTTATATTGATCACATAAAGACGGTGCGAGGCTAATGTGCGGATTCGGGCTCGCGCCATTTTGAGCGCCGATGGGCGATCTAATGCCTCTCGCCGTGGCCCTTCTTCGTAGCCGACAAGCTTCTGTCCGCGAAACATGAGAACCGCGTACTCGATAAATCTTCGGTTATCACCGTACTCAACCGTGCGCGTTCTTATGCGAAACGCGATCTTAGACGTATCTGCGCCGACTTCTGTTTTGTCTTCTACCATTGCGTTTGTATTCCTCAATCAGACCATGTATGGATAGAGCTCTGAGCACATTGCACAGACGCGGTTAACAATTGCCTCACGTGTGCCGCACTTAACGCATGTGTGTTCGACTCTCAACTCGTAGCCATCGGCCTCGTCATAATCCTCGTCGTCATACTCGCCATCGTTTTGTTCACGCTGCCAACAGGCGGTACATAGTTGACCGGGATGCGAAACGTATTCAGGGCATCCAAGGGTGGCGCATTCGTACATGGTTACTCCGCTGCCTTCCACAGACTTTGACTGCCGTACCGCGTTCGCTCTGCGAGCCCGTTGCGCTCTAGGTACGCGAGCCGATTGTTCATTGCGGTCGGATTACACTTCGCCGGTCTCGCCAACTCGACTCCATTCAGTTGGGCAGACTGTTCGCGGAGAAGTCTCAGGGTGTCGGCGTGGATACCTGTTAATTCGATGTAGCCTTCTCCGTCGCAATGCGAGCACGGAATGTAATCGGCTGTCTTCATGCTACCCTCGCTTCTCTTTTCGCAATGACATCCTGAACAAACTCCAACATCTCTTCATGCGACATTTCTTCATCCATCTTGTGATGACAGACCGTACAGGCTCGAATAACCAGATACTTGCGCTCGTGCATTGATAGCATTCGATCCTTTTTGCCATGTGCCCACGTCAATCTTCCGTTGGGCCAGCATCCCGGCAGCTTCGCTTCGCAGACATTCAATAGGCCCATCTCGGCAAATCTAATTCGATTCGGACGGTTGATCCGCTCACGCAGCCGAGCCTTCTTGCCGGTCTTGCTCAGACGCGCCGTACCAGGTACACGCTTCATCTGCGTCCGCTTCATCGACTTAGTGGATCGCTGCAAGCGCTTCGCATCTGGCTTAATTCGTATCGTGCTGTTGTGATAATTCGGCATTGATTCGTAATGATCGTAAAGAAGTAGATAAAGAGTGCTCACAGTTCAATGAAGTGCTTCTGATAAGAACCCGGCGCGAGTTCTATACGCGCTTTAAATTTCATAGCCTCGCGCCAGTCGTTCGCGTTGCGCCCTTGGCGTCGAGCTGCGTAACTCCACGCCATTGAATCAGCGCTCTCCAGAAGTGCTGTAATAGTTCCGTGGGCCAGTGCTGTGGTCTTTAAGCCGAAGCCGTGTAAGCGCAGATCGGGACGCTCTGACTTGATCGCTACGAGCACATCAAGAATCCTTGCAGGTGAACCATTCCGCTTGCAGACGGAGCCCACGCCTACCCACATGCCATGCTCTAACCGTTCGCCATACATGCCGATATGGTTGACGTAATCCTGTGGCTCATAACCCTGCAACACCGGCATGATGTAAACGCCGGTCTCAGCCGCGACCAGCGCGTCGTAGCGCTCGATTGTCAGCCGTTGGTGGTCAGGGATTGTGAGTCCGGTAATTTTCAGCATCGCCGGCTCACACATGTAGTCCTGGGTGACGGCCGCGAGCAGATTGCCGTTACCTTTCCAGCGCAGGATTTGATGGGCATATTCCCGCGGGGGGTATGGATAGCCGCTGTACTTTAGAATTGTCATAAATGCCTGCGAATCCAAGATCCAATCTCCTACTTCGAACGGTCCTTTTCGATCACGCAACACGCCAATCGAGATACAAGCGCGGTCGAAATTCTTCGCATGGCCCGGCCTGTGCAGTCCGACGAAGAACTTCACTATCTCGCGCCTCGCTCGTCTTCACAGTCGAAACACGAATGCCAGCGCACTGATCCTTGTCCGCTACCATGGCCGCCGCTCACGGAACAACCGCGGCACACCAGCCGACTACAGCCCCCGCAACGGAACCTGCGAGAACCTAACCGTTGCTTCTTAAAACATCGCTCACAAACCAGTCGCGTCATTTTGCAAACGTCAGGAATGATCGTCGCCTCTTCATCACTAATAAGGATCTCTGTTTCTGTGTTGCGTGTCATCACTCCCCCTACCCCTAATAGCACTCTCTCTTCAACGTCATCTAGTTCGTAGAGCATCATTGCTTATCTGATCCTTTGATTGCTGTGTTGCGTGTCATTCGTGAATCTCAAACATTGCATCCCCAAACAGGAACCACATAGCCGTGATTGCTGCTGGCTTGAGTCCTAACGCTCGAAGCTCGGGCCATATGTTCATAAGCCTGCGCAACTCAGCGGCGGATTCGCGGCGCGCTTGCTCCCTCTTGAGTAGGTCATCAGCGCTCAACTGTTTGGCTTTACCTCTTGCCATCTCTCAACTTCCCTTTCCGGGGTGAAAAACTAAATGTCAGTTCACCCTGCTCAAACTGACTTCATGCCGTGGATCGTGACCTCGTTGAAAGTTACCGTTGCCATGTTGTTGCTCCCTTCAACTAACTAAACTGATTCAGATTTAGATCCTTTTGAAGACGCCTGACCGTCAGTTCCACGGTAGCGGCCCTTCGCCAATCGGTCCTGCATATTGTCCTTCTGAGTGCCGAGAAACAGATGTTCGGGCCTAACACATGGCGGGTTATCGCATCGGTGAAGGACAGACAGGCTATCGGGTATCGGGCCGTTGTGTATTTCCCACGAAACGCGATGCGCACTTGTGGGCTTCAGTAGCCCGTAGCCGCACGTGTCCTTGGATGCTATCCACTGCCAGCATTGGCCCTTTGGCCCCTGCCCATCGGACTTATCAACCTTTTTCCAGAAACGATTAGAAATAGAGTGGAACGCCTTTCGGCAGATCAGATCGCAAAAGGTGTTCTTTCGTTTTGTCTGGCACGGATTTAGATAAACTGGCTTTCCGCACTCAGCGCACGCGCTTTCGCGCCCACGCCTTCGGGCCGGGTTGCTAACCCGATTAGCGCACGCCCGCGAGCAGAATTTAGCCTTGCCAATACTGATCTCGTGCGCCTCGGCAAGAAATGGACCTTGACAGGTCTCACACGTTCGGGGAATGGTTCGTTTAGCCATTGCTTTGTTCAATAGGCCGCTTCGCGGACTCGTCTGCGGGCTTGTTTACGAGGTTGAGAGCGGCGCGCGCCTTCACGCATGGAGTCTTGTCGCATTTCTCGAACAGCACAGACGCCGGAGAGTGATAAGCGCCGATTGTGTGAGTTCTGATTGCGGATTCTTTCAATGCCTCGTACAGCGCGGGCGCGGCGGCTATCAGGCGAGCGTTGGCTATTGCTTCGCGCAGGTTCATTCCGATTGATGCGACCACGGCATCCTCGACGTGGGCGCTCATGATCCAAATGCCCCAATCGTCAAGAAGACCTTCGAACGCGGCCCACGGTCCCGGAGTAAAGCCCTGCTCTGTCTCTCGATCTCGATCCGAATCGCCTATGTGGTTTGCTTCATCTGACATAAGAATTTCCTCTTACGCTACTTTCTTATCTGCAATAACTTGTAACCCCGCCTCATCAGGTCTCAGTCATGCCGCCCGGCGCTTTACGGAGGACGAAATAGCGGATATCCCGGCAGCTTTCCGTGCGGCCGCTAGCGTCTCGTTGAGATCGGCCATGACGCGCTCAACTTCCAACAACGCAACGCGCACCGCTCGATTTGGATCTTTGAAGTGTGGGATTCGGTCTGGTGTCCACATCGAGAGGCCACCGGGGTTGTTCTTTGGATTGCCGCCGATCATGACCCAGAATCGTCCGTCGCCATTACTGGAAGGGTAGACTTGGACAGGACCAGAGATCGCGCGATAGTGCCAGCCGAGGTTTTCGAACACGAACGGACGCCAGCCTGTTCCCCTCATTCGAGCGACCAACGCATCAGCATCGCGCACGGCTTTGTCATATGCGACTTTCGTGCATCCCCCACCACAAGCGGGAGCGCAATATGTCTTACCGTTAAGTTTTGCTTTCCATGAAAGTGTCATTATCGCTCCTCCCTTACGCTGCAACTTGATCGGCAATAACTTGTAATTCTTGAACTGCCCTCCATACGTGACAGCACCAGCGACCATTGGCGTTAGCCTCACACCGCGATCCGTCTTTCAATCTTGAGCACGTTGCTGTTTCACGATTCACGTCGAACACAACCAGATCCTCAAAGCGTCCACCTATCGGACCTACTCTGAAGCTGATCGTGCGTTCTCCTACGTCATACTTCTTAGCTCTTAAACCTGAGGCTCTGGTTATGACGTGCTGACTTGGTTTCTGTGGAGTGTTTAGGTTAAGCATTGGTTCGTGATTCCCTTACGCGTAACTCAAGTTCTCACAGCCGCATCCCTGAACGTCGCACGCCGCTGCTTCGTTGTCGTGGAACCGAACCTTGTGGCCGCACGTGCAGATAGTGCGCTGCGCTGCCTGCTCCATTAACCGTCGAGCCTGTGAATAGGGAATAATCGCGGCGAACCGTTGGTCACGTGGATCTACCAGTCCAAAAGTGACGCCGTTCGCATAGAAGTGCAGTCTTAGTCCGTCAGTTATTTCAACGTTCGGGATGGTTTCCGTCTCCGCTTCGAGTGCGGCCACATCCTGCGGTTCGTAAATGTTCTTCATTGCGTCCTCTTAACTGTCGAGTTTCCAGCCTCGCTTTTGATACCACTCCTGATAAGCCGCTCGAATCTTGTCTGCGACTGGCCGCAAGCGTCCCGGCTGATAAGGTTCATCAATCAACAGCCCCGCGCGCTTCAAGCTTGAGCAGGTGCGCCGATGGCCGTTGTCTTCGTTGTTGCGAGCCGGGAAGATTTCCAAGGGGGTAAAGCAAAGCTCATCGTTGATAACGTGGCACGTCTCCAGTGCTCTCAGGGTTTCTGCTTGCGCGTCCGTGATCATCTCAGCCTCCTCTTAACTTCTCTCATCTGGCTTGCTATTACGCTGCCTCTGCTTTCCGCGCCTCGCGCTCTGCGCAACCATCCAGTTCGCACTCCAGATCCGGCCCGTCGCAAACAACGTGATTGCAGCTCAGATAGAAGGCTTCGTGATACGCGCCTAGCCCTGAACACTTGTCGCAGAACGGACTCTCGTCACAGCTACAGTCCACGGTGCGCCAGTCAACGTCGCGTCCGGTTAAGTCACTGAGACGTTGCGCTTCAACGGCTCGAGCGTCTCGATCCATTCCCTTGTCTGCGATTACTGGGTTCATAATTACCTCCGGTCAAAAGCATCTCGCGCTGCTATGCTGCGATCGATACGGGCAAACGAGTCTTCGGCAAGGGCTCTCCCGCCCGCTCGCCGCCCGCGGTCGTATTCGTTCTGATCTTCTTGCGCGGCGTATCGCGTTGCCGGTAGCCCGCGGCTGCCTTCGTAAAACCCTCGCTCATGCGGCGTTTGTTCTTTAGTCATTTGCTCTCTATCTCCCTGTCAACGAATTCCCGTTCTCTGTAACGAAATCAATATACTCTTTGGAGAATACCGCTGTCAAGCATTTGGAGATAAAAATCTTCGCTTTGGAGAAATACCTATAGACACGGAAAGACTCTTCCGCTTAATATGGCGGGCGCTGTGAGGGTCTGATTAGGGAACCTTTACGCTCGGATGAGCGTCAAAGCCCACGCTATGAGCTGTTCTATAACGGCTTCGGCGGTCGAGCCCTCATCAGTGATCACCGCGGACGTTCCCGAACAGTTCTCGGTGCACGCTGGGGGCGGTGGCGGGGGATCGCTTTTACCGGGCACGTTGACTTCCCCGGCAAAAATGGAAGTTGACATTAAAGACACACAAAGGGCTAGCGGGAGAATTCGTTTCATAGTGTTTAACCTCTCGGAAGTATCTGACTGCTAACACCTACGCCGCATTAGGCAAAGTTCGCGCAATGATAACAGAGACTCCCACATCCTCCGTGTCCTTACTTGAGCAAAGACACATTGAGTCCATCGTCGAGGCTCGAAAGGTATGGCAAGAGGGTCGCGCCGAAGACGCGTTGTCGCTTATCAGTGAATTGAAGGTTCAGCCGTTGACGCGCCGAGTAGAGGCAGAGATCTACGTTGCGGAGGCCGCGTTCTTAGCCGAGATGGGTGATTTTGCTTCGTCACTGAACTCGCTTGAGCGTGCGAGTGTCGTGATTGACGAGGCGTCTTTGAGTGTTCGCGGAGCGTTTTATCATCAACGTGCCCGGGTTCATAATTTTCTCGGCAACATCGACGCCGCACTGACGGATTACAGCGGGGCGGTTGCGCTATGGGAAGCGCTCGGGAGTTATGAAAAGCAGGGCGCCGCGCTATTAAATCTTGCTGAGCTCTACCTGCAAAGAGGCGATTACCCAAACGCAAGTGACAACCTGGAGCGCTCTATTGACATCCTCACTTGCGCTCGTTCGTTTTACCTGTCACAAGCTTACGAGACACAAGCAAAACTACATCTTTCGCTGGGCCGACTTGCACAAGCTTCAAGATCTATTAAAGAGGCGCTGAACCTTGTAGGCCAAAACGAAGGGTGGAAAAGAGACTTTCTTGCCACGCAGGATCGAATCGAGGTGGCCCTACTCGCCGCGCTTGAGGTCGAGCATTTATCGGACTGGGACCAGATTAAAATCGGTATGGTTCGCCGCGCATTACAGAATGCCGAAGGTAATCCAGCCCGTGCTGCTGCGCTTTTGGGGGTCACAAGGCATGCGGTCTTCTCGTTAGTAAACACTCACAAAAAAGAATTGGAACCCTACCGCCAACCAAAACAGACGAGGCGAAAATCTATCGTTAAAAAGTTCTAATAGCAGTATTGACAGCGTATGTTATACTGCCGCCCCTCAAGGTCAGAGCCTCCCCGGATCACTTAAATCGTCTTCACGTAGTATTTTATGTTTTTGGTTGCTTAGATCTGCATTCTCGCGATTCCTGAGTTGTGTTTATGATACCTCAATCTCCTACATCCGATTGGGCCAAATCCCGTATCGACGTAATCGTTCCGCGCGATGATCCAGAAGCCCTTGACGCGCTGTTAGAACTTCTCGCGGCAGTCGCTCCCACGCAGGAGGAAGAGAAGTACAAACATGAGCTAGCGTGGGCCGCGATCGATCATGGCTATAAGCGAACAAAGGATTGCTGTGATTCCTGCCGGCGGTATTTAGGTATCGCGGTCTAGTCGATGTTCTGCCGCCTCGCGGAGTTGTGCGACCATGAACTCCATGTCAGCTTTTCGGATTCCCTCGATCGCCAGCATGATGTCTGTCCTCGTTTTCGCGTCAAGGTGAGGAGTGTCGTTAAGGATCTGCTCGATCCCTTCTTCTTTGCGTCCCGTCTTTAACTGCCCGATAGCCGCTAAAAATATCGTTACCTCGGATTTGCCAAGCCCTTTCGCTATGCGCAGTACCGCGTCGAGCGTGAGGTTCAACGGATCCTTTGCTCCGCTCTTTAGTTCCGATACATAGCCTTCTGCGATCCCGCCCTTTTGTGACACTTCCCTTGCGGTCAGCTTTGGCTTCGGCCCGATCAGTTCGTTCAGCAGATCGCGCAGTTGAGACTTAGGCATTTGGTCGATGCTATCGCAAGAATCATTCTCGTTAGAGAAATTTTTCTTCGCCAGTATTGACACGACCTTGGAATTCGTTATAGAGTAGGCCATCTTCTCTTTGGCGAATCAGATGAACTATAGACACGACATATTAAGAGCTCAACGCCGGGACACGGGCGAAAGCTATGAACTTATCGCGAGCAAGGCGCGAATTTCAGTTAACGCGACATGGGAAGCGATTAACGGAAAGACCGATCCGCGCGCTTCCACAATTAAGAAACTCTTTAGGGTGATGGGCCTTGATCCACGAGTAGCCTTTGATTTCGATCTTAAAGTTACCGATTTTCGGCGGGCAGTTAACCAGTCTGCTCGTTGAACGCGGGGCGGTCATACGTGGGAGACTTCTCTGTGCGACCGTCCCGTAACCCAAAGTGGCGCGAACTGTAGCACGGCAAGAACATAACGTCAATAGCGCGAACTTTATCAAGCGCATTTCTTTTGGTTGGGCTCAGATCGTTAAGTAAACCGATGACACGCAAGAAAAACAGTCAGGTTGAGTGGTTGACGATGGGGCCAGCCCCATACTTCGCAACATGCCAAGGCTGCGGCGAACACGTTGAAGCGCCCAAACTACCGATGCGAATTAAGGCATTCGTGAAATACGCGGATTTTCAGGTTGAGTTGCATCGCTACTGCGAACCGAAATCTGAATCTTCTTCTCCTGTGGAACAGGTAGTTAGTGCTTAGGAAATGAGAGACAGACCCAAATCAGAATCAGATCCGGTTAATCCAACGCCGATCATGACGCGCGGCGCCACAGAGTTTGAAGAAGCGCAGATCAGGCGTGACTTCATAGCAGTATTCGGAGTGGTCTCTCACGCAATGTTTCATTCAATTCAAGAGAGTCATGAATACACGTATCGAGCAGGGTTTTTCGCGGGTAAAGCAAGGCGGGAGTTAAGTCAATCGAGTAACTCTCCGCGGTATCCGAGTTACATCACGATTTTGTGAGCAAGGGAATCTCTCCCACGAGTCAATAAGGGCTCCAATAACCGCCTTTGCTGCTCTGCCAGTGAGGGCCACAAAGGAGAATTCAACATGGGATTAATGAAACCTATGGGAACAGGACAGGGTTATTTAAAAGCCGGGTTCCTGGGATTTGCAAAGTCCGGAAAGACGTACACGGCGATGCTGCTTGCGCTAGGTACGCGGGCGCTGTTTGGGCTGGATGGCCCAATAGCATTCTTCGACACAGAGGGGGGCTCTGAATATGTCGCAGAAAATATCAAGGCACTGACGGGCAAAGATTTGATCGGCGTGAGATCGCGATCGTTTTCGGATCTAGTCGCGGTTGCGCGCGAGGCTGAGAAAGAAGGCGTCTCCGTTTTGATCGCCGATTCGATGACGCACGTATGGCGTGAGCTCTGCGATGCACATTTGAAGTCAATCAATGAGGGGAGAAAGAAAAAGAATCTTGGCCCGCGCTACCGCTTGGAGTTTCAGGACTGGGGAATAATTAAGGGCAAGTGGGCAGAGTGGACTGATCTGTATCTCAATTCGAAGCTCCACATCGTAATCGCCGGCCGCGCCGGGTTCGAATACGACTACGAAGAGAACGAAGAGACGAACAAGAAAGAGCTGATCAAGACCGGGATCAAGATGAAAACGGAGGGCGAGTTTGGGTTCGAGCCTTCGCTGCTAGTCGAGATGGAGCGCGTGCAGAAGCTCGGCGATAAAACCGAGTTCTTACACCGCGCGACTGTCATCGGTGATCGTTTCGGAGTAGTTGACGGCGCACAGAGGGACAACCCTACGTTTGATTTCTTTAAGCCGCACGTAATGAAGCTCACGCCCGGAGCCCACGCGCCAATCGACACTGAAATCAAGACGGACCTGGGGGTCGATCAGGACGGAGACGCGCAGTGGCAACGGGAGAAGCGCGAGCGAACAATCCTCTGCGAAGAGATCCAGGGCGAACTGCTCAGGCACTGGCCGGGACAAACCAAAGAGGAAAAACAGGCCAAGCTTGAGGCGATCGAAAAAGCCTTTGGAACACGTAGCTGGACTCGAGTTGAGTCGAAAGTCTCCATCATGGATCTCCGCAATGGCTTGAAAGTCCTTAAGGGCGATACGGCCATTGGTGATCGATACGAGCAAGAGCGCAAAGAGGCCATCGAATCGATCGCTGAAGCAATGGAAGTACAGAAGTGGTCCGATGACGACAAGGTGCAGTTCCTCAAGGAGCGCTTCGACGGAAAGCCGCTGGAGCAGTTAAGTCTCGACGCTCTAAACGAAATCAGAGAAGAGGTTGAAGTGGCCTTTTAGCCGTCTCTGAAATGATGAGGGGTTTGGTTAATGCGATTCATTGAAGGCGGGCTGATGTCTTCTCTTTGGGGGGCATTCAGGAGATGTCAGCTCGCTACCTAAAAACATTTCAGTTTGATGAAGACAAAAACTTAGGACTTTATGAATGAAGATCGAAAGACAGAGCAGGGCTTTACACCGGGACCGTGGAGTCTGACGAATGACGGGACGTACATCAGGCCCGATTGCTTGAAAGGGAGAATGCTGCGCGCCGAACCCGCTACCGATCAGCACTGCTGGCCCGCAATCTGCCATGTAGATCCGTGGCCACAGGATCGATGGGACTGTCTTGGGCCAGAAGAAAGCCTTGCTAATGCCCGTTTGATTGCTGCCGCACCTGCGCTATACGACGCCGTGTCAACGCTATTGAGCGCAATGGAAATGCAGGAAGGCCGGGAGAAAGAAGAACTGCACATCTTACAGAGTGAAGCGTGGCACATCTGGACCAACGCCAAGTTCCACGCCCGCGCCGCTCTTGCTCTGGTAAACACAGCCGCTGACGAGTCCGCGAAGCGGCCACTCTCAACTGATCAGCAACACGGTCAGGCGTCTTTAACAGAATAAGCATTCAGAGTTTCAAGGTCAGGGTAACGGATTAGTGTGAAAGGAAAATTAGATGGCAAGAAGTCCAATAACCGAAACACTCGCGCGTGTACGCGGAATGATTGCTTACGTGCAGGAGAATCTAAATCCCGGAGAGTTTGATTTATTTCTCGACATGGTTGATCCGCAGCCTGAGCCTGAGCGGGAAAAGCCGAAGCGCACACGCGCACCGCGAACGGGGCTGCCGCCAGCAGCAGCCGCTCCCGCGCCCAAAGAAACCCAGGCAGAGAAAGAGCCGGTACCGCTCGGCCTCTGTTCGCATAAGTTTGAAGATGACCGCGAATGTCTCGCACCAGCCAGCAACACGATCCACGACAAAAGTTTCGGATACGCGGGCTACCACCCTTTTGAACCTCCCAAGGCTGTAGCTCGTGCGGGACGCAAATCAAAACCGAAACCCGTGGACACAACGCAGACGATAACGAGCGATGACGCCATTGCTACTGCTATCGCTGCCGGCTCAGGAGACTGAGATCAAAAACTTAATTATTCGGATCGAGGTACGCTCATGTTGTTCTACAAATCCGGCTGTGGCAATGGCTGGCACTGGTTGGGCAGAGCCTCTATTCAGGGTGCTCTGGCCGGTTCGTATTGTCCAACCCGAACCCATTGCCAAAGTACGCCGGGCACTCTGAATAGGGGCTTTCTCTTTTTGTGACTAAACCTCGTGCCTTCCTTTTCGATGTAGATGACTGGTTAGGTTCTTTCACAGTCGAAGAAATGAGCGGCGATGCGGTTAAGGCTTACATGTACTTGCTCTGCCGCTCATGGCACGAAACGCCGATCGCAACCTTACCAAACGACGAAGCGCGACTGGCGAAAATGGCGAAACTCTCACCGGATCAGTGGGACCGCGTAAGTAGTGAGGTTCTTCCCAACTTCGAAAGCGATGGCAATGGTCGAATTTTTAACGCACGGCTCAAGAAAGAGGCCGACTACTGCGTGGCCAAGAGTTTTGCCGGGAAGTCCGGTTGGACCGCAAAGCGCAGAAAGAAGCAAGCAAAGGTTGGTAAAGACAATGTCACGAACCTTAAGCAATACCGATAGCAAGCCCGGTAGCAGCTACCGATAGCAGCTACCGATAGCAGCGCCGATAGCGAACTTTATTTTGATTTGTTTTGTTTTTAGTTCTTAAAAAGGGAATGAATCTATGAGTGTTAAAGAGTATGAGTTTCATCCTTACGCCTCGATCCTTCCAATGTTAGGAGTAACTGAAGCTAACGAACTGGCTGCTGACATCCAAGCGCACGGGTTACGCGAGGACATCGTTCTGTTTGAGGGAAAGATCCTTGACGGCCGCAACCGTTACAAAGCATGTAAAACGGTTAACGTCGAGCCGCGATACGTTGATCTTAACGGTGACGGTGATCCAATTGATTTTATCGTCTCCAAGAACATCAAACGCCGCCATCTAACGCAATCGCAGAAGGCTATGGTTGTCGCCAAGATTCTCAGTCTTCCTCGCGGCAATCCAAACCTGAAATCTCCAAAAACACCAACAAATCCCAAATCCCCGCAAAACGGGGAATTGGGAAAATCGGCCACGGTTGCCGCCCGAGAAATCGGCGTTGGGCACACTACTGTTGATGAGGCCAAACGGGTTCTCCGTGAAGCGCCGAAAGAGACCGTCGAGCAGGTAGAGCGTGGAGACAAATCTGTCGCGACTGCGGTTAAAGAGATCAAGGCTGAGAAGCAAAAGAAAGAAGCCGCAAAAGAAGCGTATCTTGATAAGACCGGCTACGTTATTCCCGAAGACCTGCTCGACGACTGGAAGCGGGCAGAGGCTTTTGGTTCTCACCTTCGAACGTTATCAAACCTCAAAACCGAGATCGCTGACGCTATCGATCAGAAAGACCCGGTCTACACCAGGCAGTTAAATAGCAGCGTCGTTTCAATGATTCAGAACCTCTATGGCGAGTTGAAGTGCGTCATTCCTTACGCGGTATGTACCTCTTGTCAGGGGAAGCAGAAAACTAAATGCACGCTTTGTAAGGCCAGCGGGTTTATCAGTAAGTTTGAGTATAAGCAATTCGTTCCCGCTGAAACGAAGGAACTGCGAGAAAGGATGGCCCAAAAATGAGCCATCTGCGCGAGTACCAATCTGAGTCCATCGGCGCGGCGTTCTCTGAATGGCAGGACAAGCAGTCAACGCTAATCGTTTTACCAACCGGAACGGGGAAGACTGTCGTTGCGGCAGAGATAATCAAAAGGTTTCAGCCGAAGCGAACACTATTCTTGGCCCATCGTGAAGAGTTGATTTTCCAGGGCGCAAAAACGATTCAGAAATATACAAATCTGAATTGTGAGATTGAGATGGCTGACCTATGGGCCAGCCCGAATCTTTGGAATGGCTTTCCCGTAATCGTCTCAACTATTCAAACTCAGATTGCCGGGAAGTCCGGTTGTGAGCGGATGACACGCTTTGATCCTGACGAGTTTGGTCTAGTGGTTGTGGACGAGGCGCACCGCGTAACAGCCAAGAGTTACCGTAAGGTGCTGGCCCACTACAAGAAAAACCCGGATGTAAAAATCCTCTGTCTGACAGCGACCCCGGATCGCGCCGACGAGGAGGCGTTAGGGCAAATGATTGAGTCGGTCGCCTACGACTATGAAATCCTCGACGCTATAAACGATGGCTATCTAGTCCCGATCGAACAACAAATGGTAACGATTGAGGGGCTGGATTTTTCGCAAGTACGAACCACGGCGGGAGATCTGAACGGAGCCGATCTCGCCGCGGTCATGGAAGCGGAAAAAAACCTCCAAGGTATAGCGGCGGCAAGCTTGGAGATCATCCGGGATCGCCGGACGCTCGTTTTTACGGCAGGCGTTAAGCAAGCGGAGATGCTTTGTGAAATCTTCAATCGTCATCGTTCCGACATGGCGGGATGGGTACACGGCGGCACGCCCAAACCCGAGCGGCGCGAACTCCTCACTCGATTCTCAGACGGTCGGACTCAAGTTGTCGTGAACTGCAACTGTCTCTCAGAGGGATTCGATAATCCGGGCGTTGAGGTTGTGATTCAAGCCAGACCAACAAAGTCAAGAAGCTTATATGCACAGCAGTGCGGCAGATCAACGCGCCCTTTGGCCGGTGTGGTCGATGGACTTGCCAGCCCGGACGAAAGACGCGCAGCGATTGCGGCAAGCGCTAAACCTTCAGCATTGATAGTTGACTTTGTTGGAAACGCGGGCCGTCACAAGTTAATGACAACAGCCGACATTCTCGGGGGCAAGGTTAGCGATGAAGCGGTGGCCAGAGCGATCGCGAAAGCCCAGAGCGAAGGCAAGCCGATGCGCATGGCGGACGAACTGAATAAGGCAGAACGAGATATTCAGCAGGAGATAGAAGCGCACAAACGAAGAGAGGCAGCGCGTAAAGCTCACTTGATAGCGACAGCTCGCTTTAGTACGAAGTCGATCAACCCATTCGATGTTTTTGAGTTGCGGCCGGCGAAGTCCCGCGGCTGGGATGCGGGTAAATCCCTGTCAGAAAAGCAGCGATCAATGCTCTTAAGGAACGGCGTTAATCCGGTAAATCTTCCCTACGCGCAATCGCGTCAACTTCTTAATGAGATGCACAAACGCCGTAATACGGGACTCTGCACCTTGAAGCAGGCAATTTGTTTGCAGAAGCATGGCTACGATACGAAAAACATGACATTCACAGAGGCTAGTAGGCTCATGGATGTCTTAGCTAGAAACAACTGGCGCCGCCCTGCTGATCAGCCGCGAGCATCGGTTGGATTCGGCCAAGGAATAAACCAATTCGGAGACTGATCATGGAGATCAACGACATCCTCTACAATCTTAAGGGCGTTCGGAAGCTTGGACCTGATCGGTGGATAGCTCGATGTTGTGCGCATGATGATCACAAGCCAAGCCTGAGTATTAAGAATGCGGGCGGGAAGATCCTGCTTCACTGTTTCACTGGATGTTCATACGATGCGATTACCGCAGCGCTTGGAATAGATACAAGCAAGCCCTTGCCCGCGCCGGTTCCCCAGATCAGAAAAGCCATCGAAGACAAACCGATCGACGCTCAAGCAATGTGGCAAAGATGGTTTGAGCGAACAGATCATGATCAGCTTGACAGCTTTGGAGTGTCGCTAGGCGTCGATACTGACTGCCTGAAAGCGATTGGCTGTGCGTGGTCTACGTTTGGAGCTTGGGCGTTTCCGATGCGAGAGCCGAATGGCAAGGTCATTGGCATTCGGTTGAGAAACGACAAAGGTGACAAGTGGGCCGTGAAGGGATCAAAATCCGGCCTCTTCATCCCTTCTGATTATTCCTACATCCCTGATCGGGTTCTTTATCTCGTGGAGGGACCAACCGATTTAGCCGCAGCAATGACGATCGGGCTTAGGGCGTTTGGCAGAGCGGCGTGCCTCGGGCAAGAGGATTTGATTCTCGCTTACATCGCAAAGTTACGAGTCGATCGGCTGGTGATTGTTACGGATAACGATGATGAAAAACTACGCGTTGAGTCGGGCCGTAAAGAACCGGGCCTGCGAGGAGCGGAGAAGTTGCAGGCCATGTTGCCGATCCTGAGCTGCATTTGGGTGCCACCCACCAAAGACATTCGCGAGTTCGTTAATCTCGGCGGGCGATACAACACAATGCAAGCCATCTTGAAAGATCTGGTTTGGACCAGAGCGGCACGGAGAGCGGCATGAGCGCACAACCAAAACAAGAAGACCAGGTCAATCCGTGGGATGAATACGAGCGCAGAAAGAAGGAGCTACGGGCTGACATTTCATCGAGTGAACGCGACGAACAGTTAAGAAAGATAGCGGACGAGCTAGGTATCTAATCCGATGAAATCAAAGTATTGCAAAGACCGTTTATGCGAACGCGCGGGTGAGCTACTCCCGCTGGACGACTTCCCTCGTAACGCAGAATCTAAAGACAAACACTATCTCTATTGCAGAGAGTGTTGCGCCAGAAGATCAAGAGAGTTGCGGATTAAGAAAGGCTTCAAGCCGGGCCTCAAAATCACGCGCAAACCGATGCTTGCGGCAAGCGGTGGTCTAGCACTCGGCAAAGTCTACGACGCGATTCGATCAGGGTATACAACGCGAGAAGAAATCCAAAGGCGAACGCAGCTTGATTACGAGACGATCGGCTTAGCTCTTTGTGAATTGGTCTTTGAAGCCAAAGGCGTGCGTATTGAAGACCGTAAATTTGTGCTGATTGATTCTGAGAGCGTAGCAGCATGAATTACGGACTCAGGACTGAAAGGTTGCCGGGTGGTAGAAGAGAGTTTGTTATTGCAGCGTAGAGGATGAACTAGCAGCATGAAAGTGTACTACGAGGAAAGTGGAATCACGATCTATAACGCGGACTGCCGCGAGGTCCTTCCGTCTCTTCCGAAGGTTGATCTACTTCTAACCGACCCGCCGTATGGCACAAAGACGCCCGTCGATAATGCGCGATTTTCAGGCGGCACCAAAACGTTCGGACGCTCTGCAGTAGCGGAGCGACGACCGATTGCGGGTGATGACGAACTCTTTGATCCTTCTCATCTACTCGCGTTCAAAAGAGCAATTATTTTCGGAGCCAACAACTTCGCTGCCGCCCTGCCGCCCTCAAACGGCTGGATCGTTTGGGATAAGCGTGTGGGCCTTGAGGACATGAAAGACTGGCCGCTCGGTGAAGCGGAGCTAGCGTGGACTAATGTGACCGGAGCCGTCCGAATGTTTAGAAATCGCTGGATGGGAGTCGTGCGAGACACTGAGCAGGGTGACTACTTCCACCCAACGCAAAAGCCGCTAGCCCTGATGCGATGGGCCATACAGCAATGGTCAAAAACTGGAGAGACAATTCTTGATCCGTATATGGGAAGCGGAACCACCTTGCGGGCAGCAAAGGATCTGCAGCGCAAGGCGATCGGAATTGAGATCGAGGAACGGTACTGCGAGATCGCGGCTAACAGGTTACGTCAAGAGGTATTGGCATTCGCATGAGACGAAAACACGATTTCTATCCTACGCCAGCATGGGCCACCGAAGAATTGTTGCGCCATGTAGAGATTCGCGGCTCTGTCATCGAGTGCTGCGCCGGGGCTAACGACATTGCTAGAGCGCTACATTGCCCCAACGCTTCACGTCTTTTGTGGACCAATGACGTCGATTTAGAGCGCTATCATCCCTCGCATTTCGATGCTGCTGATAAACATGGCTGGATGGATTTTCGGCGCGAGCACGGCGACATGGAGTGGGTGGTCACAAATCCGCCCTTTAATGCGGCTGCGCAGATTGTCCCGCTTGCCTGCTCCTTTGCGAGCGTGGGAATAGCGATGCTCCTTCGGCTGTCGTTTCTCGAACCAGTTGAAGATCGCGGCGCTTGGCTCAATGAGCATCCACCGACAAGCATGATCGTGCTGCCCCGGATCTCATTCACAGGTGATGGCAAAACAGATTCAGTTACATGCGCATGGATGATCTGGGAGAAGGCGAAGACGGGAACGATAACCGTTGCGCAGAATCCGAAGTTTGCAGCGCCGAAGATCGTTCCGACTGAACGTCGTTACGGAGAGTGGGCAGGAACTGGAATTATGACGAACGACATAGGGCCGCTGCCATGATCTCTGAACACGAACAAGTAGATCTAGTTAGTTCAGAAGTAGCGCAAGAAGCAAATGAAATGAGGATCAATTGAGCACTGTTATCGCACCAAAACATACCGACTGGATTCAAACCTACACAGGCAAACAGTTCTGGCCTCTGGAGCCACGCCCTGAGGATGTTGATATCGCTGACATCGCGCACGCTCTCTCAAACCTTTGCCGCTACGGCGGACATGTTGAGCGCTTCTATTCCGTAGCCCAGCATAGCTGGCTCGTGTCGCAAGTTGTTCCGCCGGAGTTGGCGCTATATGGACTTCTGCATGATGCCTCAGAAGCTTATCTGATCGATGTGCCGCGTCCGATCAAGCATGGTGCAGGAATGGAGTTGTATCGAGCCGCAGAAAAGAACCTGCAAGCGATCATCTATCAATCGTTCGGGCTTGATCCTATAGAGCCGGACGCCATCAAAACCGCAGACAATCAACTACTCAGAACGGAGCAACGCGATCTCATGAAGCCTCCGCCCGCAAAGTGGAAGGACTATCGCGTCGGCGCGTTGCCAATGAGGATCGACCCGTGGATGCCGCGCGGCGCGGAAATCTCATTCATGCATCGATTCAACGAGTTAACGAGAGACGCTCCAAAGGTTGAGACTAAGTAAAAGAGAGAGCAGCAATGGGAGATACAAAAATTCAGTGGACAAATAAGACGTGGAATCCGATACGCGGATGCTCGGTTGTATCTGAGGGGTGTCGTAATTGCTACGCGATGACGTTCGCAGCACGCTTCGCTAAAGCGGGCGAGCCATATGAAGGGTTGGCGTATCGAAATGAATCCGGGGCGCACTGGACAGGTAGGGTCAGGCCCATCCAAGAGCATCTTGAAGACCCGATCCATTGGCGCAAGCCCTCTATGGTCTTCGTCAATTCGATGTCCGATCTGTTCCACGAAGCGTTAAGTGACACGCAGATCCAAAATGTCTTCTCCGTAATGGAATCCGCACGGCGTCATATTTATCAAGTTCTGACAAAGCGGCCAGATCGAATGCTCGACTTCGTAAAGAGGTTTGATGAATGGCTCAAGTACGCCAGTGACTATCCGGGCCATTTGAGTTTCGAGAAACGGTTCTCGCATGTCTGGCTAGGTGTTTCAGTAGAAGATCAGAAGACAGCAGACCAAAGAATCCCGCTATTACTTCAAACACCAGCAGCGGTTAGGTGGATAAGTGCGGAGCCGTTGCTTGGACCAATTCAGCTAACGAGTATTGCCTGTCGCGGTGCTGGCTACGTCGATGCGCTGTCCGGTCGCGGACATGATGGAGTAACGCCGGACGACTCGGCGGGGCCATCAATCGATTGGGTTGTAGCGGGCGGCGAAAGCGGTCCCGGCGCACGACCTATGCATCCTGATTGGGCGCGTTCACTTCGCGATCAATGCGTAGCGGCTCGTATTCCGTTCTTCTTCAAACAATGGGGCGCATACAAGGCAGTCGGTAAAAACGGTTGCAGCCATGATTCGTCGGACGGCGCGCAAGGGCCAGTGGTGAAACTGAACCCTCAACGCGTTGATGTTTGGCGATGCAACATCTGCTCAACCCTGCACGGCTATCTCGCCGGCGACAAGCCGTTCGACTTCAAGCGAGTCGGCAAGAAAGCAGCGGGCAGATTACTTGATGGCAGAACATGGGATGAGTTTCCTGTTCAGCAGAGTGAGAAGGTGTAGCAATGCGATCTGCCGTGCCAATAGTAGATAAAACTTCCAAGCGATGCTCAAGGCAAGGGCACAAGTCCAAAGGCGCGGCAGAGGCCCATCTACGAGGACTCAACAAGGCGCAAGAGTTTAAGCCCGATATGAAGCAGGGAATTCAAATGGCTGTGTACTACTGCATAGCAAAGAGTTGTCGAGAGACGCCTTGGCATGTAGGTCATAACCGATACGCACGGGTTGAGGGGTGAGTAGTAAATGAGAGCGGTAATAGAGTTCCCGGTTGAACGTTTAACAGACGTAGCGCTTGAAATCAGCAGGCGTCGCAGGGATACTCTTATTGCTATCAAGCAAGCAATTCGCAAACCGGATCTAGAAGAAGCTGACCGACTAATAACGGAGCTGGTCCCAGATGACGAAGAGAGCAGCAGAGCTCGTCCGCGTATCCACCGAATCGCAAGCCGGAAATGACAGGGCGTCGATACCCGCGCAGAGAGCAATCAATCGACGCACGGCACTGGCTTATGGCTTAACGATTGTTCGCTCGATTGAGATGTCCGATGTTTCAGGCGCGTCTGTGCTACTAGCTCCTGAGATGCGCGAGCTGTTGGCCTTGATGAATGACAAGGAGATCCACGGCGTTGTTGCACGTGAGTTCTCACGGTTGATGCGGCCGGAAAACTTTTCTGACTACGCATTGCTTCAGGCGTTTTCTGATACGAACACGATCCTTTACTTACCTGAAGGGCCGATAGATTTCTCTTCGAAGACAGGCCGACTGATGGGCACGATCCGCGCGGCGATCGCGGGGATGGAGCGCACAGAAATACTCGAGCGGATCTGGGGAGCGAAAGAAGAGAAGCGCAAGGCGGGGGAACTAGGTCAGAGCAAGATCGTGCTGCCGTATGGCGTCGATTACGACTACGCGACACGGACATGGAGTTACACGGCAGACGCGCTGCGAGTAAAAGAGGGATTCAGATTGCTTCTGTCCGGGAACACAAACTACAACGACATAGCACGAACGCTCGGCATGAGTGCGCGCACGCTCAATCACGCATTTAGAAATCCAATCTATACAGGCGTGCGCGTCATCAAAGAAAAGCGCGACATGTCGGCGGCAGGGAAGTGTGTGGCCCCGAACGGGAGACAGGCCGATCGCAAAAAGATTAAACGCGCAGAGCATGAAGTCATTAGAGTGAAGATTACAGATGAGCCTTTAATCTCTGAAATGGAATTCAATCAAGCCCAGCGAATCATGGATCTAAAGGCAAAGAACCACTGGCGCATGAACGATCAAGCCAAGCACCCGTTTACCTATAACGGCTTTCTCCGTTGTGATTGTGGGGCATCAATGCATACGCAGCCTAGTTGTGGTCGGCGCCGAGCAGACTATTACAGGTGCAGCGCAAAATGCGGAGCGTCATTCTTGCGTCGAGAGCGACTAGAGCCGCACATAAACAACATTCTGGCGAATCGGCTAACGAGCCCATCGTTTCTAAAACGCAACGTTCTGCCGTCGCTACGAAAGCAGGACGGCACCGCGGCGGACGTTGAACGGGCTCGGAGGCAATTAACGGCGCTCGACGGCAAACGCCAGCGAGTGCTGGACGCTTACTTTGATAACGTGATTGATGCGGCAGAGCGGGACGCGCGAGTCGCCTCCATTGAACGAGAACGCAGGGCCTTCGAGGTAATTGTTAACGCGGCACGCCCGCGAACCGATCTGAGTTTAGAGATCCTGGTTAGCACGTTTGCGCCGTTCGTTGAATTCGACTTACTGAACCGGGAAGACAAAAGAGCGTTATTAAACATTCTGACGCCGGAAATAGTTGTGAAGAATTACGAGGTTAAGGGGATGACAATTGGTTGCAGCGTGGTCAGCCACACGGATAAGGACGACCACGGTATAGCACCGATCTGGATTCCTCTCAACCTAAAAGCAGCGTAAATCGAGAGCTTGTACGCCTCGCAGCTTGCGGGGCAAACCCTCAACCCTCTAACGGACGAAAGGAACGATTTGAAATCTCAAATACGTAAATCACGATGGGTGTTAATCGCGGCTTTGATGCTGGCAATCACTTCTCTTTTAGTTACAACCAGAATGCCCGTCGTATACGCACGAGATTGCGGTGACGATGTCATGAATGCCTGCGATGCAATGTGGACTAGCGCAATGAATGAATGCTCAGCAGGGGGTAATAGTTTAAGTGTCTGCTGGAGCTTTGCAAACAAAAAGTACTCAGACTGTTTACGAGTAAATAACTGTTGGAATAACTGAACAGATCAGTTTGATGAAGAAAAGAACTTAGGACTTTATGGTTGCTGATCGAGAGACAGAGAGGGGCTAAAAACCATGGAAGAAGAGATTACCAAGCTAGTGAGGTGGCTTCCATGAAGCCGACAAATATCATTCGTGCGAGCGGAAAGTCCGCTACGGTCACAGGGGCACGGCGGAGAAAGCCGTAAAGGCTATGGCGCAAAAGCACGGCAAGAAACTCCAGTGGTACAAGTTCCGACACTGCGCCGGTTTCCATATCGGAAATCCACGTTGGCGATAGGAGGGCCGCACTCATGCTGACGACGTTAAAGCGATGGTTAATCGAGACGCTCGGCGGGAAGGTTGTCGACTGCAAGCACAAGTGGTCCGTGCTTATAGAGAACTACCCGACGTTCACTCAGGACTATTGGCAATGTAAGAAATGCGGATTCACGAAGGCGTACCAGAATAGCAAACCGCCCGAACCGATTAAAACAGAAATGTGCAGCATGGCCTATTTTCATATCGTGAACGGGAAGTAGTTGAAACTTCAAAAGGAGCACTAATGCCTGATACAGGAAACCCAAAGCCAAGAGTAAATAGCGCTGTCGTGATTGCCCGCCTGTTAGGGACAGAGGGATTTACGGATCACGTCGCCGCACAAGTTAAACGTTATTGGATGCATCGTTCTGGCTTAACAGAGCGGCAGCGCAAGTCAATCGAACGTCTCAAGAAAGAGTTCGGCGAGATCATGCACGGCCTGAACGAGGGCCAGCGATTGATTGTCGGCAAGTATGTCGGCCTGCTCATGCGAATGCAGTTCGATACCAGCTTGAAGATAGGCATTCAATCGCTGCTAACGCAAAACGGCAACCACGATATCGACATTGAGATGCATGACGTTCCCCTCGTGCGCGAGCAGGCGACGATACCGCTCGAAAAGCACAAGACGGTGAAAGGCGATCTGAGGAAGGCGCGCGAGCGTATCGCGGAATTGGAGAGTCAACTACATGGGCAAAAGATCAACCGCGCGACGGAATCGCAAGGTGCGCCGACTGGCGAAGGCCCGACTACGAACGGGCAAGCGGATCGTTAGCCACAAATCGCTCTCGGGCCGAACAGGAAAGGTGAAGCAGGTACAACGTAAGGGCCACAAGGCCGAAATGAAGCGGTCAGGCGTCTATACAAAATGATCTGATTTAACTGGTTCGGGGGCTGAAATAGGGACTCGACCCCCAGACCAACAACGAAAGGGAATCTAACTAAAGGAAGGATAGCATGGCGTGGACTGATGCACATCGCTCATCGGAGCAGCGGGCCAACCGGGAGGCCATACTTACCGCGATGCGCGAGAAGTGGAGACGCAAATCTCCGCGCGTCGTTATGCGCAAGATCAGGAAACAGCGACCAGCGGCGCAAGGCGCGGTCAGGGTTAAAGCAAGGCCGTTAACTCCAGCCACATTAGCGCGGGCCATTCGCATAGCGGCAGAGTTGGCTTCGAAAAAACCGAATCCGAACCCACTCTTTGTGGAAGCGCTGGAAGTTGCAGCAACGTACTTCGACGATCTATGAGTTTTGTTGGTTAGGTGGAGGGGGAAAGTAAATGGGCGGAATCACAGATAGCCATTATCAAGAGCAAATGGAACTGAAGTCTCTGCGCAAAGAGAACCGCGAACTAAAGAAGTATCTCGGCAATCACGCGCTGGTGATCGCAGACACGCTTTCCGCGCTCGACGTCACGATGAAAGGACCATCAACTGAGGAACGCGGCAAGACGATCGCGGCAGCTTGCAACATGCTGGAGTATGCCAACGATTCGCTGATGCACTTTGGTCTAAAGATGGACTTTCGCAAGATGAACAAGATCAAGAAGCGATGGGAAGCGTTCAAAACAGAGCGCAAAACAAAGAAGGCGTCTCATGCCTGATCTATTAACCAGAGACGTTGATGAATTCGAATACGCGACTCGAGATGATTTGAACATTGCGATCATCAATGAGATTGCAAAGATTCGCTTTCGTGAACGGTTCCGCGAAACAGGGCCGTTAATCGCACAAGGGATCGTTCAGAACCTAATCGCCGCCGGAGTTGACTTCGGTAAGGTAGATTTCTCCAAAGTTACAGAACCAACAGACGAAGAGTTAGATGCGATTTACGAGGATTTCAAATGAGCATTGCCAGTTCACTAAGACGCAAGGCGCGGAAGTCGCTGGCGTTAACGTTGAGCACGGGCCCGCGACAAGAAAAGACTTACTGGAACGGCGAGCCCGCGAACTGCCGCCGTGTGGTTGTGCGCGTGGGCAACGTGGAAAAGCCTACGTGGTGGTGCGCCGGGATGGAAGGCACTGAGCGCGCGGCTGTCGAGGTCAACTACTACGGCCAAACATTCTACCTGGACGATGAAAACGGATCGGCGTGGGGCAAAGTCACGGGCGGCATGGGCGGGCCAGAGTGGGGTCACAAGAGTTTACCCGATGATTCGGAGGTTATTCGTGAACGCTGATCTATTAACCAGAGTAGACGAAGGGGAGAAGTAGATATGACGTTCAGAATTGGACCGTCGCATTGCGGCGAATGTGGTAACGACTACGGACATGACTCGGGCTGCTCTAAAAGTTCTGACCGCCCTGAAAACTGGCCCGTTTCAAAGAAGGTATTTGAACTCTCGAAATCGCCTGCTCCGACGAAGGATCGGTTAGAGATTCTGATGCGCTGCGTTATTGAACTTGCAGAGCAGGTTGAACGCGGGGAGTAGCAGTTGACGCTCTTATTGCTTTTGAAGCAGAGAACAAGATCGGAGAGACGGAATGCACGTAACGATTAGAGAAAACATCGAGTGCTCAAAGTGCGGATCAAGATCATATGAATCGTGGTCAGACGCAACGCATCACGGCCTTAAATGTAAGCGATGTGGTCACGAAACGCGAGAGCTTCACGAACACCTGAAACCGTCGCAGACCACCAGCCACGAATGGCGTAAGGATTCGAACGCTGTACGGCGATTTTGAGATCGGAGAGTGAAGTGTCAGATAAAGAACTGAGTGGAAGAGAACTAAAGTTTCGTGCGTGGGATCGCGTGAAGCAGCAATGGATCGAAGGCGGCTACGGCTTTCACATTCTCGGCGAAGCCATGCTGCATGGGGGCTTGTTCTACAGTTACAGAGTGCTGGAACTGAACAATATCGTCATCCAGCAATTCACCGGAATAAAGGATCGTAACGGCATCGACATTTACGAGGGCGACATTGTTAAGCACCACAGGTACGGCGGTGAGCACGCGGTGAAGTGGATTGCTGAATCGTGCGGCTTCTTCGTCGGGGAGCGAGCATGGCCGTTAACCAAGTTATGCACACCGAACATCGAAGTCGTCGGCAACACGTTAGCTGCTATTGAGACTAAAGAGAATGAGTAAGAGAGATTTAGATCGATACTTTCCGCGCAACGGTCCATGCATGTTTCATACAACGCTGTACGCCCGACACCGCTTAGTTAACGCGCTTCAGTCCCGCCATCGGGCGGGTGACTCAATAGCGGCGCTAGCCCGCGACTACGATCTCTCACATCCCGCGGTTCGGGCGGCGGTTAATTCCCGATCCACTGACAACTGCATGACGAAGAAGGAAATCGCGGCGCATAAAAAGAACGCATGACTAATACGATCTCAGAGAACAGATCCGATCACTGCAAACCCTGCAGAGTAGTCATTCACTGCATGTGTGGATGTTCATTGTGTAAGTCTGCACGAGTTCGAGCTAGAGAGTTGGATAAGGCACAAGCTGCGGGGAAAAGAATTGAACACCGAGAAACGAGGTTGAGATGAATCGGATAGTAAAGGAAATCGAATTAACTTTTGAGGATTACAACAAGCACTTGATGGACATGAGCCGCTACATCGGTTCGGATGGATCTGGGAACTATAACCGCACTCTTTGCGACCACAAGTGGCGGGCGTATCAGCGTTATCTCTACTGGCCTGTGTTCCTACGCTGGCAAAAGAACGGCTCGCACAAGTTCATTACGTGGCACGGGTGGTCAGTTGGTTATGAGGGACTTGAGCAGAAGGTCTTCGGCTGGACGCTGCACATCGGCCCGCTAAAGATTTGCTTCGGCTCAGTATCGCGCCTGCCGGAAATTACACGATACACATACAAATCTCCCGAGGCGTCCCCGCGGCCAATGCGCGACGATGTTTTATCAGCCTCGTACATATCGGAAACTGAGCAGTGAGGAGCAGATGGTCGCCTCAAGATTTAGCAGATTACAAAGCACGCCGGGGCGTGAAGATGGAGATCGTCTCGGTAGAACCAAAGAAGATCGTTGTACCAGGATCTCCCGTTGCGAAGCCGAGGCAGTCACGATCAGATAAGTGGAAAGAGCGACCGTGCGTGGTTCGTTATCGAGAATGGGCAGACCGGGCGCGAGCGGCGGCGGGGGGCGCGATACCGCCGGCGGCAGATCACGCGGAAATTGTTGTCTATCTTCCTCTGCCGCAATCGCTGTCACAAAAGAAGCGAGCTGCGCTGGCGGGAACGCCGCACAAGGTTAAGCCCGACATCGACAACCTGATCAAATCGAGTTTGGATGCGTTGCTGAAAAGAGATCAGGGCATCCATCAAATCAGCGCAAAGAAGTTCTGGGAAGATGAGAACGGGCCAAGGGTAGAAATAACGCTTTATTGAAACCTCACGTTGATAGCCTCAGTGGAATAAACCCTCTTTCGTGGGCAGAGGAGAATAGAAACTTGATGACACAGAGCCGAATAGAAGTACCAATTCCGCAGTGTGAATTAGAAGTATTCCCGACTGAACCGGACAAGGTTGACAACCTGCCGCCAACGTGGAAGCGCACGACGGTGGGCTTGGAGTTGCCCAAAGGCATCACGATTCAGCAGTGGCTAAAGGGCGTCAAGACGCTGGAGAAAACGGGTAAGGGTTACCAGTGGCACCACGGCGACGCGTTGCTACAGGGCGAGCAACTATGGCCCGAAGAATGGTCACAGGCAATCGATCCTGAAGAGGAATTAAAACAGCAGGAAGAGGGTAACGAAGAGACGTTTCGCAAGTACATGCAAGTGTCGAGCCGTTTGCCTGTTGGTAAGCGCTTCCCACAGCTAACTTGGACGCATCACTTGAAAGTAGCGTTCCTAGAGAGCATGGAGGAGCGCGTTTACTGGCTGAAGGTTGCGGTACGGGATAACCTGACCTCCCGCGCGCTCGAGAAGTCGATCAAGAAGGCGCACAAGGAAAGGAACGAAGATACTGGGCCGGGTGACTTGGAAGTCCTGCAAGATCCCGCCGTGCGCCAGTGGCTTGACGATTATCGCGTTCTTCTGAATGAGCACGAGAAGGCGTTGCCCTTACAGGCGAGTTACCTAAAGAACATGCTCTACGCCCACAGAGAGCACGCTCAGCGACAACTTGATCGGACAGTCGCGATTGATTGCCGGATCGTGAAGAAGGCCGTGGCTTTGATGCGCGGAACTGATGATGAGATCTTCACGTGCCTGCAAACGCGCGGCTACTTTATGAGTGACCCTGATTTAGATGATCGGCTCGCGCTCCTAATCGGCATGGGAGAGATTTACAAGAAAGAGGCGGAAGGGCGCAAGAAAGGCCAGCGCGGAAAGATGGTGCAAGTTTATCTGCCGTTCCGAACTGAGGACGATGACATCGAAGACGATCCAGGATTCGACTGAAGAGGATCAGCAATGGCAATTCAAAACTATCCTGACGTGGTTATCGTTCCGACTGAGTACGAACACTTGATCGAGGTACGCGAACCGCTTCTAACTAAAGCACCGTGCCCTGATAAAGCACAGCCGTATTGCTGCTATGCGAACACGGTGATCTTTTATCTACGTCCTTACGTTGTCAGACCGTGGCATCACTTCTGGACATGTAACGGAAAGCGCGAAGCAGAGCGCCCCGGCCACAGTTACGAAGAGTGGGATCGGATTGAAACGCGCTTGCATCACGATTCGATCATCGTGTTTCGTGAGCAACGCTTTCGCGTTTACAACGGGCGTGTAAGGTGGGCCAATGGGCGCTGGTGGATGTATCGAGACGCACGACGGGAGGTAAAGAGGTGAGTTGGTGCGAAGACTACACAGATCCGTTCCCTCGTGAGTGTGATCACGGCGTACCTGATGGCATCGGCTGCGGAGACTGCGCCTCGGAAGAAATGGAAGACGATCAAGGGGACATGGATTGCGCCTATCCAGACGAATGTCTAATGGTTGGCGATCATCTGCGCTGCGAATGCTACACGATTGAAGACGCAGAAGAAATGGACGGTGGCGTATGAGACAGCACGAGGACTCGGCGAACCCGTCCCGCGAACAGCTTGATGAAATGGATTACAACGATCGTTACGACGCGACGGTGGCCAAGGGCCTCTGTTTGGAGTGCGGCGGCAAAGTCGAGCCTTACTGGTCACTTGATGAATGGTTCACGCCAGTATGGTGCGCAGACTGTAAGTTCGCGATCTGCGCTGACACCGCAGAGCAACACTCCGAGACGGTCAGTTGAGCAGTTTAGTTTGCTCCGATAACTAAGACGTCGGATAACCTTGCCCTTAGAGAATCAAGGTTTTCTCAGGCAACGCATGAGTCAAAAACCTCTACGTTAGCGCCTGAAGGCGAACCGCCCGCCCTTGAAAGAATCACTTGAGCAGACACGTGATCACGATCCGCAACTAAGCCACAAGACGTACATGAATGCGCTCGAACGACGAGCGTCTTACGGACTTCTGCGCCGCAGAGACACGTCTGCGATGTACCGCGAGGGTCAACTTTCACGAACACGCGCCCGGCGCTTTCAGCCTTGTACGCGAGCATGAAAAGAAAGTTAGACCATCCGGCGTCACTAATGGATTTGGCGAGTTTGTGATTTTTTACCATTCCTCGGACGTTCAAGTTCTCAACGGCAATCAGCCCGTTCTGATTGACGATTTTGCGCGATTCTTTATGATGGAAATCTCGACGCTGATCGCGGACGTGATTGTGAAATCGACGGAGCAGCACAACCGCTTTCCGTCTTCGGTTCGATCCGTTCTTCCGACGCGCAACACGCCTTTGCAATCGCCTGAGTTTAGCTTGTGCGGTTCGGAACCAACGCGGATTCTGAATAGCAGATCCGTCGCTCAGAGTAGCGAATGCGGAAAGGCCAACATCAATCCCGACCATGCTGGGATTAAAGGCAAGCGCCTCGGGTTGGTATTCGACTGCGAAGACAGCAAACCAGCGCCCTGCCTCGCGCTTAACGGTAAGTGTTTTTATCGTCCCATGGATCGGGCGGTGAACCTTAATCCTGACTTGTCCGATCCTCGACAGACGCAGCTTATTACCGAGCAGCGCCTTTCCGATTTGCCGAAAAGTAATGCTGTCGTATCGCCTTGCCGAACGAAACCGAGGATAGCCTGGATTGTGTCCGCTTCTAGCTCGCTCAAAGAACGCTTGAAAAGCGAGATCGACTCGCCTAAGAACGTTTTCCAGTACGTCTGTGTGTATGCTCGACACGTCCACGCGCTCTTTTCTAATAGCGGCGAGCTGACGATTCTGATCAAACCATCTAATCGACTTACGCTGAAGTTTCCAAGCATCACGCCTCTCTTGGAGTCCAGCATTATAAAGCTCGCAGCAGATCGCAAGCTGAGCGTTGAGGATTTCTTCTTGGCGCTTCGTGGGATAGATGCGGTAGCGAAAAGTCTTGTGTAGTATTTTCTCTGCCATGCCTAGCGCGTCCTAATCGCGTTGGGTGTGGAAAGGGCCGTTAGAGCGTCGGAACACGTTCTTTCGGCCCGCACATTATACCTTAGAAACGGGTGGACCAGCGGTGTATTTGTGATAGAATGCCAACGCTTTGAAATCTTTCCCCTTCATGCGGAGGGGTGGCTGAAATGGTTAAGGCGCTCGCCCGCTAAGCGAGTAAGGGGTAAAACCTATGCAAGTTCGAATCTTGCCCTCTCCGCCACACGGAGAGTCCGACAGTAGAGTGAGTCAAACAGTCCTGAAAACTGCGGCGGCTAATACCCGTGGTGGGTTCGACTCCCACACTCTCCGCCACCTCTTATATTTATCCTCGTTGTCACACCTCTATTTGTATTCCCTGTAATTCAATTTGGGCGGGTACGCAAACTGGCTAAGCGGCTTGTCTTAGGAACAAGTGCCTTGAGAGTTCGAATCTCTCCCCGCCCACCAATGCTCGCGTGATGCAACTTGGCAGACATGCCGCACTCAAAATGCGGTTCTTCTCGGTTCGAATCCGAGCGCGAGCACCAAACGCAGAGTGTTCCCCGCGGCGGTCTGTAAAACCGTTGCCTGATGCGGGGTTGGCGGCATAAGGTTCGAATCCTTCACTCTGCACCACGGGGCGGTGCGCTAATCGGCAAAGCGATCAGACTTAAAATCTGATGAATGGCAGTTCGAATCTGCCCCGCCCTACCACACCTCGCGAAAATAAACAACGACTTTCCTGTAGCCTCGCAGTTACAGGAGGCCCGCTTGATTACCGCAAACAGCATGATTGGAATTCTGTTATTCACTGTTCTCCTCTCCCCACAAACTGATCGCGTTACGCCCGCAGATACCTCTGATAAGCCATGCGTGGTTAAAGAAGTGGTTACAGAAGGAGTTCGTTCTGACTGTCACGGCTGGAAGCCCGCCAAAGGCGAAAAGATGTATGCGCCCGCCGAGGTTAATAAACAGCTTCAGGTTGGCGACACTTTCTATTTCGTCTGGAAGCAAACGCGCTGGGTAGCCACGCCCGCACGGTCAACTATCTGCATAGTGGTAAATCTCTCCCCCGTCTCAGTAGTTTGTGATGAAGGGCCACAGCAGATCGAAGTACGCGATTTTGAGTGGCCCTTGGAAGTCTGGGGACAGATGCATTTGTCAGGGCGATACAACGCTGAGATCAGAGTGGCTGGCACTGCGAGGTTTGACACGCCTGATCAGCGAGTGCCGCAGATTGAGACCTTGAACTTAAAGATAATTCCCTTGCCGACGCGAGACGTGGTGGACAACGAAGCGCTGCGTCAACAATCACTGAAAGAGCAGAGACGCTGGCGCATTCCGCCAACGCAGGTGAGTGGGAAGCCCTGAGGTAAGTAAATGCCGCGAAACGGAACAGTTCGGAGTAACGGGCAAATATACCCCTTGTACGAGCGGGCGGCGTATCAAGTCCAGGTGATAGGGCAAATCGACGCTGGCACAGTTAAGAATGCTGAATCGCTTAAAACAGAGTTGCTATCAGTACTGGAGCAGTACGGAGTTGGAGTAAAGGTAAATCCGGTAATGGTTCTCGAGGCAGGTAAATGAACGGATCAATAACTTATGGCCCGATGGGCCGATTCATTTCAGCGTTGGCGATCATTTCCGCGTTCATTGGATCTTTGCAGGCGTCTGGAATGCTGAATCTTTTGCCGCCGAAATACTCGTGGCTGGGTTTGGTTGTTACTGCCGCCGGGCTATTGATTGCCGGATTTTCTGAGCGCTTGCAGGGCGGTGCAAGTAACAAAGAGACACGCATCGCAGCTCAACAGTCAGATAGCAAGAACGAAATTGAGGCGGCTAACAAATGAGACAGAATCAGAGATCGTTACAAGCTCGTTACCTGGCAATCATTGTTCTACTGGTCGCCGTTACGGCCGGGTTTAAGTCCTGCCCCTCGTCAAACGATCTCGATAGTGCCGCGAAAGCGTCGAACGAGCTCGCCCATGATGTCCTACTGGCAAATCGATTCGTAGCCGACTTCTACGCCGCAGGGAAAATCCCGCTCGCGGCGAAGGATCGGATCGCAGACAAGCTTGGAGTCATCGGCGACAAGGGCGACAAGTTCAACAACATCATTATCGAGCTGGACAAAAAATATCCGCAGGGAACGCTCCCGCCACAGGACGTGCAATTCGTGAGGGACAACCTGAGCGAGTTACAGCGACTTTACACCGAGATCCTTGCTGACCTTCTGCCGTTCAAAGCACAGAAGGCAGTCAGCGAATTGGGCAAAGACTTAACCACGATTCAGAAGGTGGTGAAATGAATATCTGGGACATTCTTGACCAGTTGGAGACAGTGTTACCGATACTCGGCGGCATAACGGGTAATCCAGCGCTCGGCACACTCGCGGCAAAGTTGCTCCAGTTAGGTGAAGCCGAGATCAAGCGCCGCATGGCTGCTAGCGGTAAGACTCGAGCCGAAGTGTTGGCCGATGCCTCTGCCACTTACGGACAATTCAAGATCGAGAATGCCGCATTGAAAAAGATGGGCCACGAGGCAGACGGCTGAGAGACGAGGCGCTTCAATTATGAGTGATAAAGAACTGGTAACGATCGATCGAGAGCAATTCAAGGCCCTCCAGACTTCACTCGCCGCAGTTGATGCAAGGCTGGCCCATATCGAGCGCACACTGTTCGACGGACTTAAAGATTTAAGCAAGTGGCTATCAATTCAAAATGATTCAACGATTGCAGGCTTCAATCTGGTGGCAGAAGCTATTGCACACATTCAAACGCTGCCGCCATCACAGCCTAAACCACTGGAGGTAAGATTCGTGTTTAAAGTAGCAAATGACCATCAAGACGAACCGTTTTCCATTTCTATCGGCACCGTGACAGACGCAGAAGGTGAACCACTCCCAGACACCAAGGGCCTGACTGTAGCCGTTACGTCTAGCGACGATGCGGTTGTCAGCGCCAACTTCGACCCGGCGACCAATTCAGGCGTTGCGCATTTTGGGAAGTCAGGAGTCGCATCGCTGAACGCTTCCGTCACCAATGCCAAAGGCGAAATCCTTGGCAGCGGCGCCGCAGATTTCACCGTCACGACAGGCGATCCGGCAGCGGTTAGCGATGTCAAGATCGCGTTCGGCGGAATCACTGAGGAAGCGCCGACAGAGCCTCCAGTAGAGGGCTAACCACAGGTTCGGGCGCGGCTCAGAATTTCTTTTCGAGATTGGATAACTCGGGAGTTTTGAGTCGCCCTCGTTTAACTGACTGAACGCTAAGTATTGAAAAATGCCCAGCCCGGAATCGCTTGTCTGGCTAGCAATAGTGACTGTAGTCGGTTTCGTGGTCTGGATGGCCCAGAAGCGACTCAACAGTAAAGAAGCCGCGCGTCTAAAAGGGATCGCGGATAGTGAGCGCGAGCGCGCCGAGCGTGAAAAAGAAGCGCGCGAAACTATCGCAAGGGGACATCAGGCGTTGCTTGATCGCGTTGGTGTTCTCGAAAAGCAAAACACTGAAGACACTCAGACACTCGCGCTGTTGAAACAGGAAATGCTGCCAATGGCTGAGGCTATGAAGCGCAAGCTGGTCGAGTTGCTAACGCATCCATCGGAAGAGTTCGAGCCAACTGATGTTCTTTTGGCCAAGGTGAAGGAGGTTGGGGCGCATATGCCGGACGGACTTGAGCCGTTTCTAAAGGAGCGAATCCGTTCTAATAACCCGCATGTAACCGAGCAGGAAAAACTAGCCGCCGAGGCGCTCCCAATCATTACCAGGCTCGCAGAACTGGAAGCACGCGAGCCGCATTTAACGATTACAGGGGTTCAGTTAGTCAGTAGCACAGCCAAGAGCCCGGAAACTAAGAAGGGCGAAGAGGGTAGTTGAAACCGTAGTAAGAAGCAGGCGAGCCATCCCCGCGGCTGGCAGTTAGAAAACGGTAATGAATGCTACTAACGCAAATAGATTGGTCACCGTTATTAAAAGTCTACGGCCCGCTGGGCCTGTTCTGCGCAGTAGCGATTCTCTTGGTCAGCCGTCTACTCACTTACATCCAGAAGCAACACAAGGAGCATATAGAGGTTACGAAGGCGTTGGCGGAAGAAACGCGGCAAGCGGCCCAATCCTTAGCCGACGACGCGAGAAAAGAAAGAGACTATGTCCGGCAGTTAAGGGAGCAGGAGGTCAACAGGTTTCTTGAGTCGCTAAAACTGCGCGACGAAAAGATGGAACGAGGTTTTGATGAGATTGTCCGCGTGCTGCAAGAAACCCGACGCAAATGAGTTTCACCACTTACATATACATCGCTATTTACCTCTTTCATCTTGCGCTCGGGGCAGGGGCAGGCTATGCGGCGTTGAGATTGTGGGCGGGGCGCCATCACCCGCTGATATGGCGGCTGATGATTTACATGCACGGCTTCATAATTGAGGCGCTCACCTCGGTTGTGCTGGTTCTTGTATCGCGTGGAACCTATTTCACCCATGAGTTTGCGGCGGTTCTTTTTACGGGACTGCTGTTAGGTGACGCTGTTAGGTCGACTTTAATAGCGTACTTGATTAAAGGGCCAGCCGAGAGCGACCTGCTGGCACAGTCCGAAACATCCGGCGATAAAGATCCTGAGTTTTGGCGGCATGAATTTAGGCTGATCGTGCGAGAAGAATTGGTGAACGCTATCGGAACTTTGAAAGCTTAGCATGGGGTGAGGTGGGCCACCTCCCGAAAGTTGGTGGCCCGACCGTCACGCACGCCCTATCCGGTCAAAGAGTTGGGCGCACGCGGCGGAAGGTTAATAACATTTCCCCGGTCTCGGAGGAAAGAGCGAATCGGTTAAATCTTTGTGGATGAAAGAGAACATTTCAAGAGATTCAAGCGATCGCATAAAGAGTTCATGGCGTTAGCGCAACCAATTGACACGACTCACTTCACAAGGTCAAACGGTCATGGTCCGGTTAAGGGAATGCAAGAAATCAAGCATCTCCCTGACACTCTCCCGACCAAGCAGCACTGGCGCGAAGTATTCAGGAATTTGTTCTATCGATTTGGGCGGGAGTGGGAGCCTGTGACGGTTAACAAGTCGATTGACAGCGTGACGATGCCCAAGTGGATCGCCATCGGTATTTTCGCGGCGGTCTTAGGGTTTGGTGCTCAATCATGGTGGCGAGCCTCAGATCAGCGCGACATGCTGATCGAATTGAAAACCGAATTGCGCATGGCAAAGGAATACGAAGCGGAGCGCGGCAAGGAACTGAAGACGCAATCTGAATTGAACAAGGTCTACATCGACAACATGACAAACCAGCTCAACGTTATCAAGGGAATGTTGAGCGCACAACAGTTAACTACGGTTGAGGCAGCAAAGAGAGGTGCTAACTAAGTGGGAGACGCAGCTTGTAAAGCCAAAATCATACTTGATGGTGGAAGTGCGGCGGGCTACGCACAAGCTTTGTGCAATGCCGCGATGAGCCTGACTGACAAGCAAGTCCAGAAGCTCACGGATGAAGCTGCCTACCCAATTATCGAACAACTGATCACGGCGGAGAGTGCTCTTGAGCAGGCGCACAACATGTTTCTTGATGCGGTTGGATATGACGGTCCACGTCCTTGACCGTGAAAGATTAATGATGAGAAGTCGAATACTCACAGCAGGATTAGCTTTAATCATTATTGTCTTTGTGTGCTTCCCTTTGGTTGTTACGGCAATGATGCAGGCGCGAACGATCGTGGTCGCGCCCGGTTCCGATATTCAAGCGGCGATTAACTCAGCACAGTGCGGCGATACGATCATCTTTCAGGATAAGGCTGAGTATCAGACGCTTGCGGACTTTGTTCCCTATCGACTGCCGGCCAAAGGATGTACGGTTGATATTACGATTAGGCGCTCAGGCGCCATTCCCGCCGATGGCACGAGAGTATTACTCGCCGACAGGGTGAACATGCCGAAGATGGTGGTCAAGAAGGGCAGCGCGTTCTTCGAGGCAGATCCGAAAGCGAATCACTATCGAATTAGCGGCCTCTGGATTACTAACAAGCTGGGCGGCACAACTACGCAACTGCTCAGCAACGGGAACATAAACAAGACAGATCCACGCGATCCTAACGTCGAATGGCCGCAAAACATCACGATTGACCACTCGGTTTTTTCTCCCGCTGAATACGATCTCTACCCTGAAAAGAATTTGTGCTCGAGTGTAAACACCGCGATCGGCATGGTAGGGATCAATACAGTCATCCGAGACAACGTGATGAAGGGATTCGGGGCGCGTTACGGGAGTGGGACCGGCAGCGATCTCCCGAGTTGTGGCTCAGTTCCGCTCGATGGTGAGTCCGTGATCATAGGCACGGCTCCCGGTCCAATGCTGATCGACAATAACCAGATGGAGGAGTGGTTTGTAGCGTTCTTCATTGGCGGTGGTGATCCCGGTTCGATGTACGGCGGAAAAGTTTTGAGCCCGCCGGCGCCAACACTCACCTCGGCCACGCTGGACAACGTAAACGGATTGCAGGTTGGCATGGGGATAGCCTTCGAGATGAATGTGGCCTCGCCTACGAAAGGTGTGACCACAGGAGCGGGGATTGTCACAGGAATCAACGGAAACAACGTGACCTTCACGCGCCTGATCGGCAAGTGGGGCACAACTGACAATTCTATTCCCATTCCTGATGGCGCGGCGCGTCCGAAAACTATTGATGACGCTGGTGGAGTTGCTCCCTGCTCCTTGAACTATCTCGGTCTGCCAACGTGGTGCAGTCAAGCTTACTGGGGCGGTTACAATCCCGGCAACATCACGATCACACACAACTACATAAATAAACCGCAACGCTGGTATGACTACGTCGGCACAGACGGCAAGGGGATGTACGAGATTAAGCTGTGCGACACCTGCTTGATCGATGGCAATATCTTTGACGGTAACGCGGGCGCAACCATCACCGTGCGCAATCAAGGTGGACGCGCACCTTGGTCCGTGATCAAGAACCTCACGGTCAGCAACAATCTCTCAACCAGATTCGCGGCGGGGTTTTACACATTGTTTTCCGACAACGAACAGCTCTCAATGGAGTCGAGCAACATCCTGTTTGAGAACAACCTGATGTATGGCCAGTACGACAACTCGGCGCAGTCCGGCTTCAGACCACGTGTCTTTCAAGGAACACACGGCGATCGCGTCAGAATCAGGCACAACACGATCCTACAAACAGGCCGCATTGCTGCGATTGGTAACTCTCCCGCCTACGCCGGCATAGATGAAATTACCGGGTTCGAGTTTGTCGACAATATAGTCGGGTGGGGAACCGGAGACGATTCTGGATACTCCTGCTTTGATGGGGCAATGTCAGTTTGCACGCCTGGTTACAAGTGGCTGGGGAACGTGATGATCGGAGCGCCTGCCGGACCAGTCCCGGATAGGCAGTCATTACTCACCTTTCCGGGTAACTTCAATCCAGCAACTGTGAGTGCGGTCGGGTTTGTCGATCCTGCGACAGGTAACTACAAACTGCGCGATGACAGCCCATACAAAAAGAAGGGCACAGATGGAAAAGATCCGGGTGTTGACATGGATCAGTTGCTGGCGCACTTGAATGGGCCAATTCCAGTACCGACACCAACGCCAACCCCAACCAGTACGCCAACACCGTCAGCCACCCCAACGCCACAGCCAACGGTTTCGCCATCTCCGTCTCCAAGTATCCCTTCTGGTAGCAGAGTGCAAATCGTTAGTCGCGCCAATGTGAGAGACGCAGCAACGCAATTCTCTTCGAATATCATTCGGATAGCTGAGATAGGAGAAGCAGGAGTCACTACCGAGAACTGCAAGCAGGACAGTACGAGTTTCAACGTCTACTGCTTTGTCGACTTCACGCAGGGAGCCGATGGTTACGTAGCTGTACAATTCTTAAGTGTGGTTGCGGCTCCGAGTCCAACGCCAACCCCTGCCCCGTCTCCGATAGTGACGCCATCTCCAACTCCCGCGCCAACCCCGGCGCCTACACCGCAACCGACTCCGCTACCAACACCAACGCCAAGCGATTGTTTGATGACAGTGAATAGCCCAACTATCTCAGCATGGAGTTCAGGCAAATTAGTTGTGACATTTACAGGATTAACTCAGGCTGGAAGTGTCACGGTAACTTCTACGTCTGGACAGGTAACTATAAGTCCTCCACAGACTAAAGCTGTAGGACCATCAAGCATGATTGTTGAGTTTGGGTTAGTGGTTAAGAAGAAATCCGCAAACATTACGGTTGCCGGGCCGTGTGGAAGTAAAACGGTGCTGGTTAACGTTCAGTAAGGAGACCGATGGCAACACCATCTAGACGACGCATCGACATTCAGAGACTGACGCCCGCAGAGACAGCGATCCGAAACGCGATGCTTGCTGTTGAGGATGTCGGAGCCGATCCGCTGCTAACAGATGCCGTAAATTTGCTTCAGCAGGCACGCGATAAAGTTGCGGATTATGTAGACCGTGAACCCGGAACAGCGGTTGTGACTCAAGAGATCAACGTCGGCATTCACTATCGCGCACGAGGCGTCGCAAACATGATTCAGAACATTACGAGCTGCTCTGACGGGGCCACAAACATTCTGATAAAGGCCCTAATAGAATTTGGCGAAGAGATAAAGCGACAGGCCGTCGAGCCGTAAGACTGTATTGGTGAATGTGCAGTGAGTTTCATGCGGCACAGAACGTAGGACTCACGGTCTGAGCGAGAAAGACAATTCAGGGCTAACACCTACCGAAAAATAATTCTAAAATAATCCCGCCTAGCCGTAGATAAAGCTTGATTAGTAATACGGATTCTGCTATCTTGTTCTCACCATGACAAACACAAAACGCATCAGCCAACTCCGCAAGTCGATTGAACTCCAGACCCGCACAAAGGCGAATCTCGAAGCGATGCAGATAGCCGACTCGGGCAAGACCGTAGAACTCTGTGACCGGATTATTGCCAGCCTTGACGCTCAACTGGTGATCTTGACAATGCCTGAGGCGAAGGGCGTTGTGGCGTGAGCACCCGTGACATGACGGACTTACAGCGAGCAATGAAGGAACACGACAGCGACATGGCGCGGTTGGACCGTAATAGCTTGCCGCGCCAGCGGCCGGTTGCCGAGCGGCTGGTGACTGCGGGTTTGGCCGTGGTTGAGCGGTTTGAAAAAGAGTACCAAGTTCTGACCGATGGTCAGTACGGAAGCGTGGAAGATTTTCCTGAAGTCAAAAACCTACGGACAATTATGGCGGAGTGCGTGGTTAGATCACTGACGAAGGAACCCGAAAGCGAGGGGCGCGTAAATGAAAAAGCAAACTGCGCTCAGCCCTAAAACCTTTTCGTGGCATCAAGACTTGGCTCTTGACGTGTGTCGGAGTAGTTTTCCGGCTTGCCCGTTCGGTTGTGCAAAAGATGGAGCCGCAAACTGCGATTACAACGTCCGAAAGGGAGCGTGCGAACCCGGCAGACAAACGATTGCCGCTGCTGCGTTGGTTCAGAGACAGCGCGAGACAGTAGATATTTCATCCGCCCCTCGCAGAGTATCGCAGTGGGCGTGAGCGCGGAGACCAGACCGCGACTTCTAGGATCAGGCCAAGGGAACATCGGCGGTCGCTGTCATAACACGGGAGCGTGTAGGCGACGGGCAGACGAGAGAAACCTCGCCATCGCAAACCAGCAAGCGGCAGACATGGGCCACGAATGAAAAAGCGCATAACGGATCTCGTTTATCAATGCAAGTGCGAACGCTGCGGTCACGAATGGATCAGCCGCAAAGGAATCCCAGCCGTATGCCCGAATCCTGTTTGTCATTCAGTTCGATGGGATAAGAAACCAAAGCCAGCCAAATGAAGAAATCAGATTTACCACCGCAAGTATTGCCCGAATACGAGAGACTACAATCCCGCGCCGGAGGGAAGATTCAAGATGCTATTTGCAGAGGGTCGCTGCCGCGTGTTAGCACGAGGTATCGATCAGAATTTGAAACCATTGCGCCTATTCCCTGCGTTGACTGCGGCCAACAAGCGCAGACTTACGACCATCGGGATTACTTAGCCCCTTTGGCGGTAGAGCCTGTTTGTGATTCCTGCAATTATCGGCGTGGCATGGCGGCTGATACGTTTACAAACCATTCCGAGTATTGGACGCGGTTGGGCTTTGCAGGATTCCCGGAAACGGAGGCTCACAGTGACGGATGAGGTTGCCGATCTTCTCTGCCTTCGTTGCGGCTATCAATGGTGGCCTAAGTCTCCAAAGAAACCGGATCGCTGCGCAAAATGTAACTCACCATATTGGAATAAGCCACGAGGCGCGAAGCAAGGTAGACCCTCCAAGATTAAAAATAAACCCTAACTCTTTGGCACACTTCACCTGTGCTATTCCAACTCGCAAAAAGACTTCTCTGGCTTCTAATAGCGTATCCAACCTACCCCATCATATATATGTTGGGAGATAGTTACATGACAGGACACTGGTTAGGACCGTGTGGTCCTTTCTGCACGTGGAGGAAGAAATAAATGCTTAGCGTCCCGTTTTAGCTTGCCCTCGGCGGCTTCATGCTATGGATGCTCTGTACGAAGTGGAAAGGGGCTGAGGACGCATGGATGGCAGATGTAGGCCGAATCTCTTTCATGGTTGGATTATTTTGGACTCTTGCGCCTTATGCGGGACGAGCAGTGTTGTGAGGTTCAATGACTGAGCTCGAGCGTGAGGTATTGGATCTTGCAATTCAATGGGAAGCGGCACGTTACGCCCGTAGAAGAGGCGCTTATTAAGAAGAGTTTGTTCGTAAGATCAGGTTGTTAAAGAAAGAGCGACGGGACGCAAAGGCGCAGAAGGATGAAGGGCAAGGCTCACTCAGATGAAGTTAAGGCTAAGGTGACAGCAGCCTTGCTCGCCGGCTGTGGGGTGATGGAAATCGCCCGCGAAATGAATCTCCCACACAACACCGTCAGCCAGTATCGAAGTAAGATACCAGAAGGGCAGTTAGACGAGCTTAGACGGAAAAAAGGCGCAAGGATCGACGATTTGGTTTATGACTACCTCGTACAGAACCTGGAAACCTTAAGGGCGCAATCCAAAGCGGTGAGCGATGAGTCGTACATTAAAACGCAGCCAGCCGGTGAACTGGCAACCTTACACGGGGTCATGGCAGACAAAACAGTTCGACTTCTCGAGGTCGCCACAAACTCGGCAATCCCAGCCAGAGAGCTCGCACCGGGTACTCCCGCAGAGTGACGAAGAGTTAAAAACCTACCTCTGGGATCATTTCCAGATCCGCATTCCTGATACCTGCGTCTGCCCAAACCACACAACGCCTTTCCGAGCCTTTGCCGACGCTTACTTCGCTCGGTATCCGGTAACGGTTTGGAAAGCGTCCCGCGGTCTCGGGGGGAAGTCCTACCTTTTGGCGCTACTAGGACACTGTGAAGCAGACACGCTGCGCGCCGAGGTAACGATCCTTGGCGGCTCAGGGGAGCAGGCGTTAAGAGTTCTCGAGTACCTGCAAAAGTTCTCTGGTGACGAAGAGAACACTAAACGCCGCACGGATTACAGCGGGGGCGGTAAGGTTACAGCGCTCATGGCCTCATCAAAGTCTGCTCGTGGTCCACACCCGCAGAGAATGAGACTCGATGAAGTTGACGAGATGGAGTTGCTGATCCTGGATGCCGCGATGGGGCAACCAATGGGAACGGCGACAATCGCGAAGCAGACCGTGATGAGTTCGACGCACCACTATCCAGACGCCACGTTTACGGAAGTGATGAAGCGTGCTGAGGAAAAGAACTGGCCTGTTTACGAGTGGTGCTACAAGGAGACATCATCAGAACCTGACGGGTGGCTTACTGAGGCGGAAATCGAGAGCAAGCGCGGTGATGTTACGGCGTCAATGTGGGCCGCAGAATACGACCTGCAAGAGCCGAGCCCAGAGGATCGGGCTATTCTCCCTGAAAAGGTAGACGCTTGTTTTAGAGAAGAACTGGGAGTATTTGTCGGCGAGCTGGGAAAAACCGTCACGATTGAAGAGCCTATATCGGGCGCCACCTATGCGACAGGTTGCGATTGGGCCAAGAAAAAGGACTTCACGATAATAGACACGTTAAGGACTGACGTGCGGCCGATGCGAAGAGTTTGCTGGACTCGCACGGGTCGTCTACCGTGGCCGATGATGGTAGCCAAGTTCGACGCACAGGTAACAAAGTACAAAGGCCCGGCTTGTCACGACGCCACAGGCGTGGGGGACGTGGCAGATGATTACAAAGCGGTATCTGCGGAGGCCGTAATACTAACGGGGCAGACTCGCGGAGATGTCTTCACGCAATACATAGCCGCGATCGAAGGCGAGCATATTATTTCCCCTAAGATCCGGTACTGCGAGGGAGAGCATCGGTACTGCACGAATGATGATCTGGGAGGGAAAGGACATCCGCCAGATTCGTTCGTCGCCGGAGCTATGGCATATAGGGCATCGCAACAAAGGGACCGCTATTCAGAAGAAGACTCACAGAGCTATACAAGTCAGAGTTATTGAGGAATCAGGGTAAGTGCTGGATTTAGTTTCCACCAATAGCACGGACGCCTAAGTCCGGTATCTGTCAGCACAAACCAATTAGGGAGATCGATCTCGTTACGTGGGTAGTGTCCTTGGACACTACCCGTTACGTGCCATCTTGCCATGCGCAGGCCACGGATGCGGAACCTCTTTGATCGGGACATTCTCGGCGGGACCCAAGTCAATCGCGCTGCGGCACGAGTCATCAGCGTTGATTAGAAGAACCGATTTAGTGATAGTGGCTCTCATTGATTGAGGATTGATTCTACGCCTCACAAACTTAAACCTCAATGATTCTGTACGCTTTAGCGCGTGCCTATCCTTCTCTCAGACATACTTCAATCCGATCA
>Ga0134124_10000260_pt1 | contig 47061 bp, 65 predicted proteins | sample KB304_FD_96880 | JGI IMG/M metagenome (GOLD analysis project Ga0134124, IMG submission 96880) | Terrestrial soil microbial communities without Nitrogen fertilizer from Kellogg Biological Station, Michigan, USA - KB3-0-4 | ecosystem: Environmental > Terrestrial > Soil > Unclassified ...
CGGAATCAATCAGGCCGCTGAAGTGGCGGACATGTCTGAGTGCGCGGATGCCCGTAATGTGTGGGCGCCGCGCGGCAAATTGGAGCAGCGTCCTGGCTACCTGGGACGCTGTGTCTTGCCTGAAGAGTCGCTGATAAGCGAAGTGGCTGTCGCTCAGGTAGACATCACCAAAGAAGAATCAGTTGGTGTGTTCACCAACACGAACGATTTGTCGGGGCTCTCCGCGACGGCGCGCTGGCATTTGATTGTGGATGCAGCAAGCGTTGCAAACACATTCCAAATTCTCGGCTGCGGCGTGTCATTCGCGGCCACCAACATAAACGCGAACGGCGTTTCGATTTTTGTTGAGTACTGGGACGGTGAGGAATGGACGTATCTAGACTCACGTGAGGTTACTAGTTACGTCTCTCGCATCCATCTTGGCGCCACTGCCGGGCATTGCTTTTTCCCCTGGCCGCGTGACCTAACAACATTTGATTCAGCTGTCATAGGTGGGACTATCACCAGCGCTGTTGCGTTCCGTTTTACCATTGTGCAGGGCCCTGTTGATGCTGAGCTAGACGGGTCTGTACTTGTTGATACGTCAGCGCAGAAGATAGTTCTTCAGTATGCTTACAGCGGTGGGCGTGCTGCCAGCGGTCTTGCTACGGCGGTGAAGTTTAAATCCTCTATCCGTTATCTCTTGAACACGCAGATAAGCGGCGCGGTAACGTTTAACTTAGGTCAGTTGAACGGCATCGTATCGACCTCAGAAGTTATCTCTGGTTCTATCGGGCCGCTGCTACAACCTCCGACCATTGCCGTGGTCCCAGAAACTGAGGAAGCGTTTGTCGCGTCAGGTGGTACTGTAACTAGGCACTTGGCTGTACCCTCCAGCAACATTAGCGCGACTGTTGAGACGGGTGATTTCGCGGTTGGGCCAAATGCCCCTTACGACAAAAACTACATCGCGCAGCGGTCTGATTTTCCTGCGGCCAAGTTCATCACGTATTTTCAGAATCGCATCTGGTACGCGACGGATACGACAGTGGGTTGGGGCGCGGCGCTGCCGTATCACAAGGTGTTTCCGCTTTTGTCAGAAGAATCATTCGCTGATGAAGACAACAGCTACATCACGGGACTGTCGAGCCTCGGCGAGAATCTGATCGTCTTTAAAGAACGCAGTATCTGGATGATGGTGTTCGATAGCTTGAACGCTTTTAGCGAGGCTGTTTTCCGGCGCCGAAAAATTGTCAGCGGGGTCGGTTGTGTAGCGCAGGCCAGCATTCAGAAAATAAATGATGAGCTTGTGTTTCTGTCGGAGCGCGGTCTGTACGCCTTCAATGGACAATCAATACGAAAGATCACTTTGTCTAAAGGTCAAGACCGTTTGCGCGACTTGTTTGCGAACGGCGTGATTGATCGTACGCGCTGCACCGCCGTGGATTGGAAAAAGTATGGTTGCTATCTGCTTGCTTTCAGTCACTCCGCACTTAGCGGCTCTCCCTCCGCGGGCCTTGAAGGATTTGACGCGTACGCCGTAGTGGACTCAAACGATTTGGTCTTGGTGTGGGACTACGAGCACGACACGTTTTGGCTGTGGGATGACATGCGGGTGCAAGCGTGGATACCCGTCACTGACGCTAACGGCACCGACCATCTTTATTTTGTAGACCCTTACAGCCGAATCTTCGAACTTGACGCGAGCAACTACGATCACGGGGCGGCTATCACTTCATACGCGACGACGCAGCGCATGGGATTGAATAGCAACAACACTAAATCGCTTCGCCTGGTCAGCATCACAGCCAACAATACAGCGAAGTCGTTACTTATTGAGTGTCTCCCCGACGACGCGGTGGAAGCAGCTAACAACGGGACTGGAACTTTGTCGCTCACGGATTTCAACGAGAAAGAATACGGCGCTGCTGTTTACGACACTGACATCTACACTGAGGAACGCCGCCGCCAGAATCGTTTGGGCTTCAAACTCAACGGCCAGTATTTTCAAATTAGACTGACACACTCAGAGAAGAACAGGCCGTGGGCGCTGTCGTCTCTGCGCGTCGGCTTTGAGGCGTTGGGGATTCGATGAGTGAATCACCCACACCAGGCGGGCGAGGACCGCGTCGCGACAAAGACGGCATCGTCAATCAGGACGAAACCGATGCCCTCCGTCGAGGAACGCGGCGCTACGACGGCTGGTATCTGGGGGTGGGTGACAACAATTCATTGGGGGTTGCTACAACTGTAGATGTAGCCAACCGCGTTCGTCTTGTTCCGTTGGATTTCTATCCCTTCGGATTTGTACTCAAGCGTGTTGGGCTTGTTGTTGATGGACCCGTGGCCGCGTCAACTGCACAAGTTGGATTGTATCTCTATCAGAGAGAGCCAAAAGCGCAGTTCATCTTAGTGTCTGGTAGCTCCATGACCTTGAGCTGTGCTGGCGCCGGGCTGATTCAGGCAACGCTCACGCGCGAAGTGCAAGTAGAACCTTTCACACGTCTCTTCATCGGTTCGGTGTTTTCGGACGTGAATATTGCTGTCGCAGGCCACGACGTCTCGTCATTTCGGCGCACGCCGATTCTATATATAGATATGCCTTCTACAGCTCTTCCCTCTTCTCTCCTGCGTTCTGTTCTTACTTCCGACACTTCCGAACCTGTTCCTTACGTAACGTACTCATCTGTCGAAGCTGTTCAAACGGTGGTGTGACAATGGCTATCAATTTAGGAATTAGTTATCCAATTTCAGCCGGCACGGTTGTACGTTCTGCGATCAACTCGATTCTTGCGGCCATCGTCTCTAAGTTCAATGCCAACATAGACAACAGTGATATCTCTTCCACAGCGAACATCTCGCCGACCAAATTGTCTGCGAGCAACACTGAGTGTTGGGTCACACTTCCCTATCTTGAACGCGGTACCGTGTGGCCAGCTGTTTCGGCTACTACGCCGTTAGTTGCAGCTGCACTGCCCGGCCAATCTGGTGATGCTAGTTGGGTAGCAACTGATGTGAGTTGGGTATGTAACGATATTGGTACTGCGGACGCTAGTTTTGATGTTCGATACGGTCACTATGATGGTACAGGCGCTTGGACCAACGATGGCAGTGTTACATTGGGAGTCGTTCTTACACGCATCGGCGGGGACGGAACTGGTAGTCAAGGTAGGTCCTCAAGACTGAGTGTTAGCATTCCTAACGGCGCCACCGTTACTAGCCTTGCATTGATGTCTGCCGGTGCGGGAACGGGTGTTGTTTCTGCTGCAACAGGATTTTTGGTAGTCTCGGTCAGACTACGCCGCGTTCTTCAATCGATTTAAGAGGTTCTGACTATGCCTGGTTTATTGGACCCTGCTGTCTTAAAAAAACAAGCTGACGACTACGCGGCGTGGCAAGCATCGCAGAAAAATTCCCAGCCAGCGGCATCACCAACACTAACACCCACTTCGGCGTCCCCGCCCGCAGCTAAACTACCTGCGGTTACACCAGCGGCTCCGCAAAACTCAACCTCATTTGGGGGAATGAACTTTGCGCCGGGCGGACCAAATTTTGGGGTGAAACCCGATTATACAGCTGTGCAAAAGAGCGCAACTGCATTGGATGCAGGAGGTATCAACCTCGGTGGACTTAACAGTCCTAAACAAGTTTCAGCGCCTGCCGCGCTATCCAGTAATGGGTATCAAGGACTGAACCTTGGGAACGCAGGCGGTAACGGCCCAAAACCAAACGGTGGAGTAGTGCCAGGTGTTGGAACGGGTGGACCTCCTCCGCCAATAACTACCGCGCCACCAAAAGTTGAAGGTCAACAGGACATCTCCTCATTGTGGGCAGATATTCTTAAAGACCACGATGCTGGGAGACAGGGTCTATTCAATCAAGCTAACGCGGACGAAGCCGGTGCCGCACGACGCAACGCTGAGGTGAATGCTATCTCTGGTGGTGGAGTAGGTGGCGCGTTTGCGGGTGGGAATGCACAAGTTGCTATTGGCGGAATGCAGGCGCGGCAGAAAGCTCTCCAAGATTTCAACAAGCAAGGTGTTGAGCTGAAGATGGCGCGGCTTGAGCAGCTCATTAAACAAGCTGAGGCTAAGGGTGATCGCGATCTTTCACGCGAGCTGCAAGCTGAGGCTGACAAGACGGCTATGACTCTGAAGGGCTTGGATGTTCAAGGCGGCACGAACGATATCAATTCGCTAGCTAACGGAGGCTAATAAAATGGGAACTTACGATTCCAGCACTTACGGCGGCGGGAATGCTTATTCAGACCAACGTGAATCAGCGCGTTCGCGTTTGTTGGGATTGCTCGATCAACAGCGTCAAGCTGAAGAAGCTCTCACTGCAAAGCGCAAACAGCAGGCTGGTGAGGCCAACATGGACGCAGCCAGCGAGTGGATGGGGCGTGGCTTGAAGGGCGCCGCGATGGGCAGTCCTTTCGGACCGATGGGCGCAGCTATCGGTGGCGGCATTGGCGCACTCAGCGGAATTCTTGGTGGAACCCTAGCTCACCACAAAGCGGGTGAGGGCTGGTTGTCATCTATCGGCGACACGCTGACGGAAAATCCTCTACATGGATTGGATTCAGCACTAGGCAGCCCGCTTGTTGGTGCTGGTATTGCAAACTTAGCTGGCGGCGCAAACGGAGGCTCAAGTCGAAACGCTAGCGTGACCGATTATTTGAGACAACCTACAGGAGCTAAAGGTTCCTCAGGTCTTTCTGGACCAAGTTATGGGGCTGGACCAAAGTTTGGTGCGGACCAACCATTCAAGTTTAGCAGCGATGCTCCTATGGGTCCGCCAGCACCTAGTCCTACTTCTGACATGATGCCGGATGAGTTCAAGTTCAAGAACTACGGGTGATGTATAATGCCACCGAACTTACAGAACACTCTTTACTTTCGTCTCCAAGACCAAGAGCGTGCAAAGGCATTGCAGCAGCGCGAAGGCGAAGCGCAAAACGCAGACATCATTCTCAAGGCGGGAGACCAAGCGGAGCGGCAGCGTCAAGGCGCGTTCGAGCGGCAGCTTACTCAAGCTGAGCTCCTTGGAAAGCAGGCGGCGCTGGATGGCAAGGAGACGCCTCAGTTCAGCAATGAGAATTTCAATGTCGGAGCGGGGGGTGCGGCCTCAGAGACACGTGGCCAACTCAGAGCTACTGAGCAAAAGGGCCAGTTGCTGCGAGACATTCAAGCACTGAAGGACAAAGAGGCGGCGCGGCGCGAGGAGATGCAACAGAACGCGCAGACTGACCGCGCGGGCATTGCAGGGCAATCAGCAATTGACGTCGCTAGGATTAACCAGGGCGGTCTGAGTTATCGCGCTGAGCATTTCCCGCACGCGGCATCTGCTCCAAAGCCGCCGTCGCCAATGGATCCGAAATGGAATCCATACGCGGCGAAGATGTTGAACTTACGCGCGCAGCTAAGCGCGAACGCCAAAGTCTGGAATCAGGCGCAGATGGACGCTGCATCAACACAACTGCGGCGCGCCGAGCAAGACGCGATTGGTTACGCCCGAGCTGCTGGAATGAATGTACCTGATTACCAATCAAGTGAGGATTTGCCGACGCCGGCCGTGCCGGCTCTAGAACCACTACAACATGATACTGAGGCGCCGCCCTCGGACGATGATTTCGATCAATACTTGAAGTAGGAGGCTAGCAATGCCTGGCCGCCCGTTTGACCCGCTGAGAACTGAGCAAGAGCGCGTCGAACGCGGAGCACAGGCGGCCTCTCAAACTGAGGGCTACTCCGAAGGCGACTGGCGTGAACTACAAGCCCGCCAAGTTCAAATGCCTTCGCGCGAGGAGCGCTTACGCTCTGCGGCTGAGGAAGCAAAGAAAGCACTGCCGGGCGCTTCGGTTGAGGAGCTCCGTGCGCAAGCCAGGAAGAATTACGACACCATTACCCAGCGCTATCAACAGCACATCGGCGCTGAGCAGACGGCGCTGAAAGAGGCTGAAAGAGCGGGCGCTGGTTTGCGTGCGAGCGATGTTCGCAAAGACGACGGCAGCCTGCCCAGTAAGACGGATGACGAGTCCGCACTAGGATGGATTACGCGGCAGCTGCGGCGTTCGGCGCGGGGCGTGGTGGGCGGTGTTGCGGGTGCGCAGCAAGAGCTGCGTAACATTACTAAGGATGTGCCACTCAGTCAGGGAAGTTTCAAAGAGCCACGCGCAGATGTAACGATACCTGGAGTTGATACTACTGATTTGCTTTTGGCAGGCGTCCCCGCTGTCGGCTCCGCTTTGATAGCAGGCAGACATCTGCTCACAGATGTTCCTAAGCCTGAGCCCACTAAGATTAGTGTGGGCGCGTCCGATGTTGTTGGCACAATGGTGCCACCGCTTGGAACGCTGATGAAGACCGCGCTGGCAGGCGGCAACCCCCGCATGTTTGGCGTGCCTGTCGGTAGTGCTGCAAGTGAACTGGTGCAGCATCCAAGCAAGCTGGTTGACGTTGCGAAGTCAGCGGGTAAATCGGCGCTCGCGGCATTCAACGATCGCACGCCGCAGACAGAGAACGATTTAATCACGCAGCTCGAACACACAAAACAAGACTATATCAAGAAATCGGTCGAACAGGCTAAGCAAGAGATGCAGGGCGCTGACCTCCCTGCAATCAAAGCGCGCGCCAAGGAAATCTATAAACAAGCTGTCAGCTCCGACTTGATGACTGTGGACCATCCGAATCTAGCACAGATGGCGGGGGAGTTTTTGCTCGACCCACTGAACTTTGTCCCCGTGGGTAAAATTGCAAAGGGCACCGGTAAGATCGCAGCGAAAATTCCAGGCGCGGAGAAAGTAATCGCAGGCGCATACAAGGCGACAGAGGGCTTTCGTCACCTGCCCATCTTTGACCCGCTACGCATGAGTGGAGACCAAGCTGCTAAGGACATCGTCCCTATTGCGGAGTTAGCAGAGCAAGAGGCGCAGCGCGTTCCGCGAATTGTTGGGCGTTTGAAAGAGGGTCCGCTAGCCATAATACAGAAAGCGACAAAAGATGAAGCAGACAAAGTGTTGCTCTACGAAGTGGCGACGGGAAAGAAAGATGTTGCTGAACTGCCGTCACATCTCAAAGACGCGTACGAAGCCACAAAGAAACTCGAAGCCAGTCACCGCGCCCTCCGAAATGCGCTAGGTCTAGCGTCTGAGTTTGATTCACAGGGCATCCTGAAAGCACCTGAGGTGTTGCCCAACTACGTTCCGCGGCGTGTCAAAAAAGAGATTGAGCAGCAAGGCCTACAAGGTGTTGATGTTCAACCTGAGATGCGCAGCACTCTATCTGTCGCGTCGGCGAAAGCGCGCAAGGCACCTACAGATGATCTGTACATCCCCGACGTAGCAAAGCAGTGGGAGGCGGAGCTCCATGATGTAGAGCGTATGGGTACGGCCGCTTTGGAAATCAAACGCACGCGCAAGATGCTGGCGGATGAGGGAGCATTGATCGAACTCCCTGTTGCTCGTGGGGCTGGGCGCGAAGAAGCAAAAGCAGAAGCCGCGATAGCAAAATCGATCAAAGAAGAGGCGTTTGCGACGAAGCATGCAGAGGGCTTGCGCGAACAAGCTATCAAGATGTCGCAAGATGCACAGATGTTGAAGACGGCCTCAGAGGGTCGCGCGACTGGAATCACGGATGCGCGTCAAGCCGAGTCCCTAAAAATTGAGGCGCGGCAGCTGGAGAACAAAGCGCAGCTCATGGCGGTCGAAGCGCAAAAGCTAGACCGCAAGGCGCTCGAGATAAAGAGCGGGCGGCAGGACCTACTCGGCAAAGCGGCAGTTGCGCAGAAGACGGCAGAGACAGCACGTGCCAGCTACGCCAAAGCAGAGCAGCTGGGTAAAGAGCTGTCTAACAAGACGGGAGTTGAATGGGTCAAGCTCCAGCCTGAACTGCAAAAGATTGTCTCTGAGAAAACGGGCCGCCCCCTGATTTCGCAGCAGGGTGACACCCTAACCATACTCCCGAAACCAATCGCGGAGCGGTTTCGAGCGTTGACGCCACTGCTCAGTAAGACGCCCAACGCTACTGACGAGGCGGTAAAATCGTATGGCAAGCTGATGCAGGCCTACGTCAGGCCGATTCAACGCATCTGGCGCACCGCAAAAACGCTACCCGCGCCTGTGTTTCATGTGAAGAACGGGTTAGGAGCATTCTCCCTTTCTACTGTTGCGCATGGTCTGAATGCTTTGAATCCGAAATTACAGGGCGCGGCAGCGCTGACCGCTCTCGAGGCCGCGGGCTTTGGCAGCAAGCGGGCGATGGAGCTGCCGTTTCAATTGCAGTCCGGCAAAGTCATCAAGCTCGGGGACGCGCTGAAGATTGCTCAGCGCATCGGCATCGTAGACCAGTTTGCTCTCAAGATGGGCTACGACATGACGATGTCAGAGAGCGGCAAGCTGGCAAAGCTAGCTAAGGGCGTTGAGGACCTCTCATCATTCAACGTCAAAGGCCTACGCAGCATGAGCAAATTGTCGCCCGCGCAGATTGCTCGCGCAACTGACAACTATCAGCACTTGGTAGTTTTCTTGGGCTTCTTGAAAGGCACGGATAATAGGTCTGTTGCTGAGGCTCTGAAACTTACCTCGGAGTTCAGCGGCAACTACCGACGCCTTGGCGCTGTGGAGAAAACATTCATCCGCGAGGCATTCAGTTTCTACAGTTGGTCCCGCTTTATCTTCCCACACATCCTGAAGCAGCTCGTTGTGAACCCGCAGCGCCTCGGCGCCTACGTAAAAATCCGCGACGCGTTCGAGCGTGAGTACGGCAAGCAAGCGCCTTTCACTTCTGTAGGGGTTGGGCAGCAAATCGGCGCGACCGGTTTTACCGCGCCGCCTAGTGCTCAGCCGGCGTGGGCGCAGAAATTTATCAAGACAGGTAAGATGCCAGACATCGGCTCGCACGAATTTGCGATGATGGTGATGGAGGACCCGTTGAGCATGGGCTTAGCCATCTTGCCGCAGCTCCAGAACATGTTTGACGTGGGGTCCGCGGCTGGCCGCGAACAGATTGTTTCTCAAATCGGCCCGCTCGCGCAGTTCGCAATGCAGATGGCGACCAAACAAGACATTGATGGCAATCCGACAGGCGAGTTCGCCCACATTTTCCCCGACGCTGGAGAGACGACGCAACAGTGGTGGCAACGTGCGAGCAACTCACAGGTCGGTACGTTCGCTGGCAGCTTTACGGACCGCGCTATCACGCCGTGGATGAACCTCTACAAGCTCTACGCCGACCAAAAAATGCCACGCGAGGCGCTGGATTTACAGCTCCGCTACAAGATTGGGCGCGACTTCATGGGCCTCGACAACCGTGCTATGCAGTTACTCGGCAAAGAGGGGCGCTCACTTGGTGGCATGGCGGATACAGGCATCCCGGCGACCACGATTCTACAGAAACCATACTCCAACGCGATGCAGAAAAAAGAGAAAGCTGTCGAGGCAGTAAAACCGAGAGTGCGGCAGCTCGAGAGACCAGGAAATCTAGACAGCTTAATCTTTAAGGAGCAATGAAAATGGCATTTCTTTTTGCGGGCCGTACTGAAACTTACAACCCGGTCGACTTGGGTTTGCTAAGTAAAGCATTGAACGCGACTACAAATTCCAACGGCTTCGGGACGGACGGATTCAATCAGCTGACGCTTGAATTCGATGTTGTAAAGCTGACGGCAGGTACGATCACCATCACGTTTGGGCTTCAGCAGCGTGAGCAAGGTAGTACTGTTTGGAAGACTCAACAGATTGTCTCTTCAAGTGCAGCTGGCGTCGATTCTCTAAGCGACCATACGTATTCGTATGCCATCACGGCGGGCGCCGCGACCTACGGATTTGCCATCGACATTCCTATCAACACAGGTGAGATGCGCGTTCAAAGTTTGACCGCTAGCGGCGCTGGCGCGACCGATCTCGTAAGTGTCGCTGCGCGGATTGGAGTGGTCTGATGAAGAATATTTTTAATATATTACTCATCTTCATGGCTCTTATATCCAAAGCTCTCGCCTCCGGCTTTGCGACACCGAGAGCTCCCAATTCTTCATCGATCATTACAGTGAGTCAGCGTTACAATGATGATGTCAACGCGTGTTTCGGAAATTCTGATGATGCGTGCTTTCAGTATGACACCGCTGTAACGCCAGATACGTTGGTCTTGGGTGTTGGTGCTGATTCAAAAAACTTCATCATTTGTGACAAAGCAGACATCAATACTGATTGGAATAAAGCGCTCTCGTCTAATCCGACGATGTGTATTCAGAGTTCGACGGAAGCATCAACCACGGCGCGAATTTGTCTGGCGGACAATGCTACAGATGGTTTGATTACAACTGATTCTGGCGACATCAACATGGTACCGAATGGTGGTGATGTGAATGTCACCGGCAATGTCGTGGTACCTAACGCCAACGCTTTCAAATCAGTGAGCTTTGGTAACTTGTCCTGGATTGCTGACGGCACAATCCGCTTTGCGGATGCGGCAGGCACTGTAGGTTCAAGCTTCATTTACAATACTGGCTCGTTCCTCATGCGCAACTTCGCTAATAGCGCGTATCAAAACGTTGTAGCACTTGACTTCAACTCGACCCAGGGCGCGCTTACCGCTGGTACGATGGCTTACCCTAACCAGAACTACATGGTGAAGGGATTGAACAAGTTCACGTGGACAAACGCTATGGTTACTGCGTTGGGCGCGTCCACTACTGGAGACATTTCAGTTGCCACACTTCCGGCGAAGACAGTCGTCACGAATGCTTACATAGTGATTGGTACTGCTGAAACCGCCCTCACTTCACTAACTGTGGCTATCGGCCGCACGGGCGCTACGTATCTTGATTATATTACAGCTTCAAATGCTAAAGCGGCCGCTAACACTGTGTATGGTGATGCCTCCGCTGAGCGCGGTACTAATCTTACCGGGTACGATCTCCCAAGCTATACAGGTACTACAGTAGTAAATGCTCACTTCATTTCCGGCGTGGAGAACCTCTCTACCGCAGTGGCTTGTACTGGCATTGTCTACCTAGAGACGATGAGGATGCCATGATTTGGTTATTGGCACTGCTGTCAACTGTGCAGACAGACACACTATCGTGTCAGATGCCCTACACTTCGGGCGATGCGGACCTTGTCATGCAGATTTGGCCGTCTGATGGTCCCGCTCCTTTCAACATGTTTCAACGTTCAGCTACTAATCCTGGCGACCCAAACAGGAAAGATCAAACCCTACTCTTTGGTTACAACATTGACCGCGGAGGGGGTGCCTACGTTCCCGGGGAAGCGGGTGTAGGTTGGGCACTGGAGTCTCACTTTGATGAGGGCGGCGGGTTTTTCCGCTCTGAGTTTCATGACTTGTTTATCGATCGGCACGGGTTGCAAAATCGATTCATGACAGCGGAGCTACAACAGTTCGCTAATGGTACTGACCGAGTTAACCTAGCTTTCAATCCATCAGCTCTACATCTTGTCGACCCAGCAACAAACACGCGCTACATGTTGTTCTCATCGCAAGCTTTGATCATGACCACGGCCAACGCGAAAATTATTAAAGATGTTCCCAACGTCTGCTTTCTTCAGCAATGGTCCGGTACTGGGTACCGCTGCATCGGCTTTGTAAATAACAATCGTGTTGTTCTGGGTGATGTCGGCGCCGACGGTTTAACATTTGTCGGCAGCATGATTCGCAGCGAACAGGCAACGCCGGCCACGCCGCCTACGGGACAGGTTGTTCAGTTCATCGAACTCTCAACTGGACGCACTTGCACGAAGCGCTCTGATGGGAGTGTAAAATGTTTTGTTGAGGAGCCTTGATGTTCCTCACTCACCTATTTCTAGCTGAGGGTGTGCCAACTGTTGCAGACCCGGCGTCTACTATCATGACCACGCTGGGTGGTGGAGCGGGTGCGGTCTTTGTAGTCGTCCTCTGGCAGAATTTTGTTAAGCCGCTTGTCGAAGTCCTCACTACCAATCTCAAGAACCGCCTTGGCGATTCGGAACTCAAGGCTAAGACGCAGACACGCGCCATGATTCAGGGCGTGCACGAGAGCATCGCCGAGATCGCAAAGGACCAACGGGCTACTGCTGAAGTCCTACGCGATGTCGCCAAAGAGCTCATCGAGTTCAGGCGCGAGAATGACAAGGCGCACGAGCAAATAATTAGAGGTCAGTCATGAGTGAGGCAAATGGTAGTGAGATAGAATTTCGTGTTCGCGCGCTGGAGCGCCGCGCGAGCAACGATGCGGATTGGCATGATGAAATGGTACAAGCACAGAAAGATTTGGGCGAGCGGTTACGTGGCACGCACGGCGTGGCGCTTGATGCAGTAGCAGGAATCAATGCTCTGCATCTCTCAGTCAAAGAACTGCGTAAGCATGTGGATGCAATCCAGCTTGCAGTTGAGGCGATGCTAAAGCCTGTAGTTAGAAAGAAGGCCCGATGAAAGAATGGATGGAAGATTTGATCTCAGCTGCTGCTGTTTTCCTCATCCTTGCCGTTCTCTACTTCATGCGGAGCTATGGATGAGTGTCAAATGCACTATCTTCTATGACGGGAAATACTCCGACATTGAAATTGAACCCATCGGAGCAGGCTTCTGGCTCCAAGCCCGCGCTGCCCAAGCTTTTACAGCGATGCGCGAGGCGGCTCTCAAAGTTGGTATCCCGCTCGTGGTCAATACTGCGCTGCGTACGCACGAGCAGCAGAAGCAACTCCGAGCTATCTACGACCAAGCACTCATTGACTGGCATGAAGGACGAAGAAAGAAGAAGCCGGCGTCCGTTGCCGAGCCTGGAAGCGTCCATTCTCACCACGAGCAGGGCACCGCCGTTGATATCAACCGCGCCCCAGGTGATGACCTATCAACACCAGAACCGGACTCGCCGATTGACTTGTGGTTAAATAAGAATGCCAAGATGTTCGGCTTCTTCCGGACTGTCTCTGAAGAGCCGTGGCATTGGCAGTACCTACCTGAACAGATGGAGTCTAGACATGCCCAAGCGTAATCACATCGATAATTTGATCGATGCAATTCACGAACAGGCGATGCGTGATCAAACGCCTGCGGATGTAATCCCGAGCGGCTCGGCCAGCGCGCTACGCCCACCTTATGAGGATGGCCGTGCAGATGTCGCCGACGTCATTGGTGGTAGTCCGCGCCGACCACACAATCGGGCGCAGCTATCTGCTTACATGAAGAACATCCTCGGTCCTGCGGACAATGTTCTTAGCGATGATGAATGGCTCAATCAGCACGCAGCCGGTCCGCACCCGAATCCATTTAATCAGATGCTGGCTGATGCAGAAGCGGGACCAGAGAATACAACGCTGCCGCCAATGCAGTTTGCTGTTGGGAAAGCGCCGCCAGATATGACTCTCCCGCCCATGCAATTCAGGGTGCCGCAAGAAGACCGGCCGCAGTACGCGGTGGACCCGATGCAGATTAAGGTTAGCCCTGCTGACGTACACGCTAATGAGCTTCAGCAGTTGGGGGATGACCCACGTATCAAACCTCGAACGGCTGTGCCTTCGACGGGTCGCCGGTAGGGCAACCAGGAGCACAGAGTTTCTGTAGCTCTAAGATTGTAGGCAGGCTGATAGGAAAGATGCGCCAGCAAGTCTCGTCCTTGTTACACAACAAGGACCTGAGGTGTATTTCTTCTTTGGCCTCGATGCTCATCCCACGCATGAACAGGTTGGTGGGCAATTCAAAAGGCGGTGGCGCAGCGAATAAGCTGAGTACGAGAGCAAGCATGTTGGAACCCCTTTCAACAAGTTTACTCACTTGTTGAAGAGAGTCAAGGCGTTATTTTCCAGTGCAATTGCATCTCGTGTAGCTGCCCGCAGTAGCAGAGCGGCGCGTCACCTAACTCAGACCTAACTTCGCGCTTGAGCCGCTTGACCTTGCGCCAGAGCTTGCGGTTGTAAGGTGGCTTTTGCCATTTCTGCACTAGGCGCAGCCACAGGAGTTTCTCAACAAGAGTCATGCTGAAGGGTGAGCTACGACAAGCGCTATTAAGATAGCACCAAGAATAAAACTAAGTGCATCATGCACAAGCATTCCTGCTGCAATACTAGCTATCCAGCTCATGCCGCTTTGCCTTTCAGTAGTTCCTTCATTGCCTCAACCGATTTAACTTTTTCGCATAGGCCCCACGACTCGTTGCTAACTTTGAATTCAACAGGGAAGACATGTGAGTGCGGTCCGAGTTGGACGCGCCGCTCCATGTGCTTTTTCATCAAACGCATCAATCGAACTGGGTCGGGGCCGTCAGCGACGAGGCTGTCATGTACCTGTGCGTCGATGCCCTCTTCGGGCCACTTGAGTTCTTTCACCAAACCAAGGAACGCGGGATTGATGATGTCCGCGCCGGTCGATTGAGCAGGATGGTTGTAGACCTTGTTGGGCTCAACGACTGAGTAGAAATAGATACGCCTGCTGCTCAGGGGGGCCTCAACATACTTGGTTTGATACGCTTTCTTGAGTTGCTCTTCGCGCCACACAGCAATGGCGCGTCGCGCTTTGTTGAAACCGCGCGTCATGTCGCTCACCTGCTTGAGAGCCAGGCTGTGGAAGTCGACGACCATGCTGCGCCAAATGGTCTCGTCGTCCGCGCCGTAGAGCCAGGCGTAGAGCCCCCTCTTTGCGAGCTCGCGCTCGCGTTCCTCAGGGTCGTCTGTTTCAAAGAGGATTTTTGCGTGACGCCGGTGAACGTCCTCGCCCTTGCCTGCGTCGTAGAGTCTGAACCACTCAAGCAGTTCTCCGTCTTGCGCAATGAGCGCCATGATTCGAGCCTCAAGCGCGGAGTAGTCTGCTTCAACAATCCAGTTCCCTTTTGGGGGGCCGAACAGGTCCCGTAGGCCAGGCGCTTCAAGCTTGCGCTCCCCGTTTTTGAGTGTCTTGTATTTGGGGCGCGGAATGTTCTGACAATTGGGCCCCTGTGAGGACCAACGGCCAGTAACGGTGCCGTAGACTTTCCACGTAGGTCTGACAACAAAGCTCCCGTCTTTGCGTTTCTTGATGGGCAGCTTGGTGATGTAGGTCTGGAGGAGCTTGCTCCAGCGACGATAGCGCAGGAGTGCTCGTGCTGAGCTAGCTACCCTAGCATTAGGGTCCGTAATCAGGGGTTCGAGCGCCTTGTTGTCTAGAGTCGGCTGCTCCGTCTTTTCTGAATATCGCGTTGGCCTGACTTTGAGCTTGTTGAAGAAGTAGTCTTTGATTTGAGCGTTGCTGCTAGGTGATAGGTGCTCCACGCCGTACTGCCTAGCTAATTCCCTTAGCTCGAACAGCGCGTCCTTTTTTCGTTGTCTTAGCGCGACCCTGTGTCGCTCCATGTTCTCAGTCTTGACGCAGACGCCACGCTCCCGCATGCGCATCGCCCAATACTGTAGGTGCATTTTCTCTCTGAACTGCTCCATTCCTTTGTGGATAGTCTTCAGCCGTCTGACCAAAGGCCGATACAACCTGACAGTCATGTAGGCGTCTTTGGCGTTGTAGAGCCTCAATTCCAAGGGGTCGCGCTTGGTGAACTTGGCCGCGCCTTTCAAGTCGGTCTCCTCGCCGAACTCTGTTTTCCACCGCGGCGCGTGAAATTCGATAGTTGCAATCAGACCTAGGTCGTGGGCGATTTGCGGCGCGACCACTGCATGGGCAAGCAGTGTGTCGAAAGTGAAGTGCTTAATCTTGAAGTTGTTATGCTTCATGGTCAGCAAATCGTGCTGACCGTTCTGCATAATCTTGGGCGCGGTGGATTCTAGAATTTCAGTAATCAACGCCCGATACTCAACGGGCAGCTGATCGATTGGCCATGGAACGCTAACAGCAAGTTTTCTAGTAGCTAACCCCAAGCAAAGGAGCCTGCTTTGCATTGGGTCCACACCGGCCGTCTCGACGTCCACGCCGACAGGCATGTTGCTGTCCCGAATTTGTTTCAAAGCCTCCAACATCGCAGGGCCGGGCTTGATGACAAGCTTGGGCCAACGCCAGGGCCTGAGCTGCTTAGTAGCCAGCAGCCACGCGCGTTGGAGAAAAATCTCGAAGACGGGCGAGTAGGCCGACTGGTAGAATCGGCAGAAGGTTGGGTGGAGGGACGGTAAGATAGTGTGCTTGGGAAAGTCTGGGCCGCCCGCTAGAGGCGCGCCAACCCACGGCACTATCTTACCCTTACCCGTTGTTGCGTAGAGCGCCCACTTACCTAGCGCGAAGACCGTTTTGGAGCGGACTTTTTTGAGCTCCCTGACGAGTCGTGGCTTGCAGCATTTGACTGCTTGTTTCCAGTCTTTTGGGGTCGCTGATTTGGTGGGTCTACACAGTACAGCATTTGATACATGTAGGTGTCCGCGCGAGATGTTTTGCTTTTCCAAGCACTCGTCCACCCACTGACCTGTCGGACCCACCAACGGGCGGCCTTCGTAGACTTCCGTTTTGCCGGGCGACTCCGCGAGGACAACGAGTTTCGCATTTGGCGTGTAGCTCGGGAGGACAGGTTGTTGATCCTTAAAGGGGCAATCGGAGCACAACGCGCCGAGCGCTCGGGCGTCAACACCAGCGCTCGGAGACGTGTGCTGTAATTTCATTTAGCTGGGACGTAGATAGCAATCAGACGCTTCTCGAGTTCGTTAACGCGTTTCTGCAACATCTCGTTGTTGAGCTTGAGATTATGAATCGTGCGCTCAAGCTCTTCGTTCTGAGCAAGCATCAATTCAGCTGACGCTACATGTTCGTCTGCAATGTCAGGCATCAAGTCAGCGCTCACGCCGCGCTCCTCTTTTTGGTCAAGCCAAACTCTTTGCGCCAGTGTGTTAGGAGAGAGAAGGAAATCTTGTTCTTCTTGAGCCAAGGTCCTTTCTCTCCATACTTGGTGATGTTCTCGAATTGATTCAAGAACTTCTTCTTCTGCGCTTCGGTGAACTTACGACGCGGTGTGCGTTTCTTACCCATGATAGAACTACCTTTCAAAAAAATCCCCGAGGCGATTTTGCTTAGCGCCTCCTCCCGCGCCTAGCTGTCGACACCCTGTGTTGTGTCGTCCAGTACTACTCGACGGTTTTGCAGCGCCGAATAGCCTAACCACACTTGGAAATTACTTCTTCTTAGTCTTAGCAGCAACTGGCGCCTTGCCATTGCTCTTGACCTTAACTGCAACAACAGCCTTCTTCACGAACTCATCAGCGGGCACGAGTGATTCCCCGTCTGGGAGCTCGCTGCGCATGCCAGCGATGTTGGTAAAGCCGTCTTTCTCAATGACCTGCCCGTAGAAGGCGCAGTCAACTAGCTCGCTGGGATTGTCATAGAGCTCGAGAACCTTGGTGACCGCAAGCTCAGTGACTTCCTGGCGCGCCTCGTCCTCTTCCGCCTTCTCAATCGCCTCGCCCTTAAAAGTGAGCTGCCCATCAATCTGGCGCGGGTAATCCTCAATCCCCTCAACACCGAGCGCCTTGAGCGCGCTTACCACGATACCAATCGTGTTTGGTGGCGTGTGGTCCGCGACCTCGGGGTTCGCGACCGGCAAGACGATGTTGTTACGCAAGCTCAGCTTAGCAACCTTGCTGTTCGGGTCATCCGTTTCGGCAAGCGGCGCGCAACGCAATTCAATCATGAGTGAACCTGATTTTGCCACCTTGGCATTCGCCTCGGTCACGAGGAACTGATACCAGCCGAGAGCAAGCGATTGCCGCTGACTCATCTGCGCGATGTTTTCTGGAGTGAGCTTGATGTCTGATGCACGTACCATGTTTTTGCTTTCTGTTTAGTGGGTTTTACTTACTGCGCTGCTTCAATCTTCTTGATGATAGAGCCGAGGTCTGCCGGCTCTTCATCACCTAGGCTGTGCTGCCATCGGTTCTTGCCGCGGTATCCCTTACCGCCAGTGGGCATGACGATGCGTTTGAATCCGCCGCCCACTTGTTTAGTAGCTACTAAAGCGAATTCCACACTGACGTTTGCCGTGTAAATTCCAGCCCCACCGCCTGTGATATCAGGGATTAGGTCGTTGTCGCCCGGTAGCGCCGCTGCTTTTTGGCGGTTCTTTTGGTCGTCCTCACCAGGCGCCGCCTCGATGCGAGCTTTCGTGTGACAGAGAAAATGTACGTGGCAATCGAGGAGCTGCATCGCCTCGTGAAACAGACGGTGGCTGTATTGAATGCAGCGATACATGGCGAACTTGTCTTTCGCACCGGATTTCGTGCTGGGACAGTTCTTCTCCCAATAGTCGTTCAATGCCTTGTCGAGCATACTGACCGTGTCCACGACAACCCACTTGATGTCGCCGTTGCTCACTTGCTCGCTCGCCGCCGCGACCACAATGTTGATAGCGTCCAAAATCGTGCGCGCGTAGGGTTTTTCTTCCCCCTTCTTGGCTGGCGTCATGAGCCAGCGAACGTCAATGACGTTGGGGATTGCAATTCCGAGCTCGCGAAATCCGACCACCGCGCCCGCATCGAACGCTACCCACAGCATGTCTGAGAGCGCCATCTTTTTCGCAGCCGGCGTGACCTTGGGCCAGAACTCACTCGCGGTTGCCGCAAAAAACGTTTTGCCGTGGCCGGGGCCGCCATGGGTTGTCATCCGGTAGCGCTCAAGCGCGAGGTCATCTGAAGACCGGACTATGTTTGGTTTTGCTTTGGTAACAGCGGGCTTGTTTACAGTTGCAGCTGAAGTGAGCTTTGCCATGAGGAGCGTGTTCCTAACTTAGTGAAGAAGATGTTGTCAACGAATTTATTTAAACAACTGTGCTCATAGCTGATTGCACAATCCGACATTCAGCCAATGACACACGCCGTGATAGTCCCAGCAGTGTTTGGTGTTTGTCTGTCGCGTGTGCTCAGTCATGTTGTGGACTGCAAGCGCCAGCTGAGACTGAAGCACTCGCACGCGGTGCGCGTTTGGTGTCGGGACAAAGAACAACATGAAGTCCACGACCTTGGTCTTGAAGATGATGTTAACGATAGTCCCACGCACTTGAGTTTTTGGATACACCGCGTTCCACCCAACTGGGTATGCGACGAATTGGAGTTCATTCATCCACTTGTCAACGACGTTGCTGTCATGCCGCGATTCGGTTTTGTGGTCGACCAGATAGTAGCCGGGGCCGGGTAGGTCCAAAGCCCGCGTCGTTCGCAGCCGCTCACAATCGGCCTCACTAATTTTGGCCACGAGGTCGGCCTGGAAAGTGAAGGGCTCAACGCCGACTGCGTCGCAGATTTTCGCTGCCATCGTCGCGTCATTAGGTGGTGGGAGGGGCTGTTCGACCGCGACGATTTTTCCAAACTCGGTTGGCTTGAATTCCCCGCGGTACGCTCTGAACAATCTTTCAGCCTCAACCCGCGCAGTCGTATCGATTAGATAGGGGTCGCCGTTGGTGTCGATGAATGCGACGGCCTCGGGGTTGAAGTCTTTCTCCTCACGCTTGTGATACATCTTCAAGAACGCGTGCGCGATTGTTCCTATCTCCAGCGCCGACTTTTTTGGCTGCTCAATATCTGGCTGCTCGGAGAGCCACGCGGAGTTACAGCAGCCGAGCCACCGCTTGTAATAGCTGATGCCAGTGCCGCTACCGCCTGTGTGGATGGTCTGTAAAATTGGCTCGCCGACAGGCTTTGTCTCGACGCTGGGTGTTAGCTGAATGGCCGGGCTGGGGCTTAGCGCAAGGGGCTTTAGTTTTACTTTGGACATTCTACTTCTCTCTCGAGAATCCGTACTCTACGAAATGCGCGACACGCCGCAGCATGCGCCAACAAAAAATCCGCCGGCCCGTGAGGTAATGCGGGTAAGTGTGCCACCACAACCACCCCGACAAACGGTGGCGCCACGAGTTGTCATGCTGAGTGAACTTCATAGGTACTCATCCTGCTCCATTGATTTGGCAGCCAGTCTCAACTCCGCGAGAGCCTCAGCGTGTGATTGCTCAGGCTGTTTGAGGTTCTCGGACAATGCTTTGTCGGCAGTGGATTGCGCGATGATTTGCTTTGCATCGTGAGCTCGCCGCAGCAGGGTCCGCGCAATGATTTCATCGAGCGTTCCCTTGAGAATTAGGAAGTCATTACTAACAGGCATCTTGCCGTTGAGTCTGTGAAAGCGCCCCATGACCTGCGTCATCAAGCTCGGCTGCCAATAGAGCTCCGCGAAGATGACGTGGTTGAACGCTGTAAGGTCGATACCCTCAGCGATGGACGACATCGTGGCTATCAAGAATGGTGATTGCTCACGAGCAATGTCGAGTTGTTTCTTCCGTTCGCTCGGCGACCAGCTACCGTCCACATGAGTAAACTTGAGCTCTCTAGCTTGGAATTCTTCGGCAAGCGCGTCCGCCGTCGCACGGAAATAGGTCAAGATACAGACTTTGCTTTGCCCCGACTTGTGTACCTCAACCGCGTGCTCAGTCGCCTCTAGGACTTTGAGGCTGCCCGCTTTGCTGACGAAGTTGTCGAGCTGCTGCTTGTGCTCAGGGAGTCCGTCAAACTCTGCTGTGAGCTCCTTGAGAACCTTTTTCTCAGCAGTGACGTAGATGGGCCTAGCCGTGAACGCGGGGAGAAGATGTTTCACTTCCTCTTTAGTTACACGGAGAGAAATTGCAGAGACTCGCTCTCTAAGCTCTTCAGCAGTGTCGTGTCGTAATCCTAAAACATCTAGACCGCCCCACTGATTTTCTTCAGTGAGGCAGTAGCGTTTAATAAAATTCCAGTAACTGCCGAACCGGTTTGGATAGAGCAGATGCAGTTGATGCCAAAGGTCTTCTACCTCTGATAAAATCGGGGTCGCAGTCAGGCCGAGGATTACTGCTTCAGGGTTCGCCTGCCGTAGCTCTAGCGCAGCCCTTGAGCGCTGACTTTCGCGGCCGGCTGCATAGTGGAGCTCATCAAAGATGATGATGTTCGGTTTCAGTCGAGATTCCAGCTTGTGTAGCAGGGACCACGAGGTGATTAGAATCAATGAGCCAGCCGCCCCATCATCGAAAAGTTCTTCTATCTTCTTACCTGTATCCAGAATGCGAACGTCGGCAACAATGCCCCACTTGTTGATTTCGCTTTCCCAGTTGTATTGAACGCTCGCTGGCGCGACGATGAGAATGAGCCCTTGGCCGATTTGTTTAATGACTTCCAACGCTGTGCGTGACTTGCCGAGACCTGTGTCAAAGCTGAGCATGTACGAACGCAACATTAGAGCATTGCTGACGCCAGCGCGCTGGAACGGATACATGTCATTTGGGAGATTAATTTCTCCTGTGGATTGTCCTGTTCCCAAAGCACTATGCGCTTGAACTGTTAATCCAACAGCTTCGGCGAGCTCACGAACCTTTAAGAAAAAGTCTTCTCCTACAATCCAAGCTTTCTCGCGCGGCTCCCAAACGGCGAGGCACTGTTCTTTAAGCTGCTCACGCAGTTGTTCGAATCTGAAATCGAACTTCAGCTTAAGACAGCCACGCGGGCCGGGAGAGATTGTGATTGCGGGTTTGAGTTTCATTTTTGCACGAAGGCTATGGGTCCGATGAGTGCGGCCATCCCAGGATTACTGTTCTGCTCACGTTTGTGTTCTTGGGCTTTCTTGCGTGACGTAAACCACCACATGTAATTTTTGTGTGGGTAGTGTCCATTTGAGATATCAAACAGCACCCACATTTTCGTTGGGTATTTACGCAGGCCGGCGCTCATCGCCACGGCCACTTATTGAAAGCCACCCAATATGAAACGATGAAGACGATACAACTGGCGACAAGAATCACGGACCAAATCAGCATTTTATTTCTCCTTCAGCCTCAGGGCAACGGCGTCGGGGATGTTGGAGAGAAGCGTGCGGCGGTCTTCGCAATTGACGCAGACGCATAGGGTGCGGTGATTGTCATTGTATGTTGCACGCACCAACCTCGCGGCGAAGTCGGCGAGCTCGGCATTTTCCTTGATGAGCGCTAGCCGTCCCTGCGGTAACGCGTTCTCGAATTGAGCAGTCGCCATTTTCTGTAAGGCGATGCTACTATCGCGTTCTGCCTCAAGCGCCGCGATGCGCTTCTCGAGCTCCTGGATTTTTGACGTAGCCAAGTTCGCCCAATAGTTGTCCATCACTCACTTCTCGCGCTTTGATTTCAACATCCCGCCGGCCCAATAAGGCTTGTCGCCTATCTCGTGCACGAGAATGTGTTGTTTCACCGTCTCGACTACGCCCGAATGATACAGCCCCAACTTTCGGCGGGCCTCGTCAGTTTCCAGCCATACAAGTTCGGCTTTTAAGCCCTTGTGCTGAGCGTCTTTGCACTCTTCCGTCAGCGCGTGTGTGCAGGCGTACCAAGCATCACAATCGCACGAGCACATGCAGTTGTCTGGATGCACGCTCATCACTCACTCCTCCGATTCGGCGCGGACAGGTTCGCGCAGACCAATTAGAGCCAGTTCGCAGCGGTAATCTTCAATCGACCTAGGAGCCAAAGCGCGGGCCAGAAGCATGGCGTTTGCGCGTCGGATGTCCTCTACAACATCCACATTCTGGACATTGGTAGGGCTGAAGAACCCCTGCAGCGCCTTCTTGGTCTTGCGTTTGGTCATCGAGACATCATCCTCTGGGCTGCGATGAGCGCCTCTTCGATTGGCATCGGGTTATCATTCGACGCCTGCACATGATTGTAGGGGTTGCGCTTAAGTGTTCGCGGTCTTGTTCGTCCTGGCTGTCGCCTTGGCTTCTTGCGCTTCCATCCGCTCATCGCCCCGACTCCTCGCGCTTGGGTTGTGGTGACTGAGTACTCGACAAATCCAACCAAAGAAAAATCGCGCATTCAGCAACTATGATGAAGCCCGCTATAATACCGACGACGCAAAGCAACCTTACTGACATCATCTCACCCGCCCTTGGGTTGTTGGCAGTCGCGATGGATGGGGCCAGAGGCGTCGTACCCATCACAATACTGCTTGCTGCACCTGATGCAGCGCTCATGCGCCATCGGTAGGTCAAGCACCTTCGCCGGCTCGCTCGGGGGTAGTGCGCGATAGTAGCCGATGACGCGTCCCTCGACTCTGGCCGCCATCCCGACTATTTCGTGATAGGCCAGTGAGCATGCCATCGCGTTGCCGCCGCTATCCTCGCACACCCAAACAGGCTCGCCGTGCAGCGCCCGCTCTTCCTCCCGCCCCTGCGCGATGCCCTTTTCTAAACCCGACTGGAAATTCTGGTCGCGTAAGCGCGTCATGTACCGAGCTGTGATATCCACCAGTCGAATGCACGGCTCTTCGGGATCGTCGTTAGGTCCGAAGTGCCCACACCAAACGCATTCAGGCTGTCCCTCGTAGTGATGCAACGGAGAGGTGTCTAACACTTCTTGACGCCCCTCTGCGCGGGCCGCTTCGATGAGGGCATCCACTTTGGGGAACACCACATGCGCCACATAGTAGCCGTCACCAGCAGCATGTCCGAGAACCTCTGCCCGCAGCTCGTCAACCTTGCTCATGGCTTCAATCTCCCACTCACCGGCCATACTCTGGCCCCATTCACCGGCAACCCATCCAGACCACGCAGCGCCGACCATGCCGCGAGCTCCGTCTTGAATGGACCCATGAACTTGATTCCATCGCAGGCTGCGTAGAAAACAATTCGGCGCTTCATCGCTTCCCCTCCGGCGCCTGGCAGGTTGGGCATTCAGTCTTGTCGCCACAGCTCGACGCGGAACAGTGGTAAACAAACCCGTCACCACCGCACGTCTCACACGCCGGTGGCGCCTGCTCACGGATGGAGGCGGGTGCGGAATCGAACAGAGAGCCCGACCGCACAACATTCTTCACAATCTCACGCCCCCACTTCACTAACTCATCGCGCTCATTGCGCAAGGCATCGCATGCGGAGCTTGCCCCGTAGCGCTCTGCCATGAGCTGCATCCGCGTCTTGTCGCCATCCCAGCGCCCAGTCTTCTCCTCGACTAGTGCCTTCAGCTCATCGCGCTCATTGCGGAATTGATGTGATAGCCTGGTCGCCTCATCACACCGCGCCTCAGCAGCCTGCAAGCGAGCGCGGAGGTCAGAGTACAACTCTCTGTACTCATCTTCACGGCGCTCAGCATCTATCAACTGAGTGCGAAGCTCTTCATGCGAGTCACAGAGCTTGAGCGCGCCGTCTACAATATATGGTGGCCAGAACTCTTCTATGGACTTCCGCGAAGCCTCAATGCCTTCCACGCTCAGCACCTCGCCTTGGTCGTTTGGTGGGCAGGGAGGGACTCGCACCCCCGGTGTTTCTGGTGTCACGGATTTACAGTCCGCTTCCTTCGCTACTTGGATACCTGCCCATGACTCATCTCGCCCTTCCATGTCGTCGATCATCGCCAGCCGGCCACGGAGATTAGCGCGGCACACCTCTATGTCATGCAGTCCGTCGTCGGTGCAGTCGCTGCATAGGATGTCCTCGCCGCAGGCCATGCAGCGGCAGTTGCATTCGTGGTCACCAGGGGCCGGGTTGGTTCCGGCCGTTGCACAAACATTGCCGGGAGTCATCTCGGTCTCGGTCAACTGAGGCGAGTGACTCAACTTGGTTTTGTCCTCTGACCGCCCGTCAGAAGGCCCTGGCGATTTATCAAGCCCATTCCATTTGTCGCGACGGCGTGTGGCTTTGTCGAATGCCAACAGACAGTCGCGCAGCAGCTCCGCTAGAACGAAATCTGGCGTGTTGGAGCCATTCTCTGCGCTGTTCCGATTAATGGCGTCGCGCAGCTCTTCAAGTAGCTGACTCATTTCCCTTCGCCACCTTCTTCGGCGCTGTCGTAGGCAATCAAAGCCAGGTCGAGCTTTTCGCTGCGCCCATGAGCATCCCGCGCAGCCTCAACCACACGTTCGGCGCGGGCTATTTTGACGTACAAGTCGGCAGCCGTATCCGTCATCTCCTCGCACTGTGCTTCGTCAAGCTTGCTCTTGGCTGAGGCATCGTCACGCTCTGCCCATGCTTCACGAAGGGCTGCGATGAGACGGGTAGCAACTGGGCTCGCATATCCACACGAAGCCGCCATCGTCTCTCTCGTCTCAATGTCGTCGAGCTCTTCCGGCTTCATGGCTTAGCCCCTTTGAGTGCGCGGATGACCGTTGAGTTCGCACGAGACCACTCAGCCTCACGACCTGGCTTCGTATACCTTTGATCGTCCAACGCCTGGGCGGCCTCCTCGAGAGCCTCGTCCCAGACGGCGGTGATGAGATCGCCTATTTGTTCACGATAGCTCTGCAAATGCTTCGGGTGGCTAGTTAAGCTCTCAAGCCTAGAACATAAATCCTCGCTCAGCTCTGCGACTGTCTTGCTCATTTCAGCACCTTCAAAGCACGAATAGCTTTTGCGCAAGCCGCGTTCTCTTCCCATGCGCCAAGCCGCTCACATTCAGCAGCGGCCTCCTCGAGAACTTCCTCTCGCGCTGCTGCAAGAATGTTACTGAGCTGAGAAATAGTCAGTGCAACATTGACACCAATGTCCTCGCCGCTCATAGCGCATTACCCAATCGACCACGCAGGATGTTCCGCGCCTCTTTTGCGGCTCTGAGCGCCTCGCTTTTTCCTACCTCGAAATCCGCACGGAAACTCTCCGGCATGTAGTACGCGAACGATGTTAATATTTCTCTAGTCGTGCGCTCTGCGTCGCGCGCCCGCAGTTTCAGAGGCAAGCCCTCATTCTTGAGCGCGGCCAAGACGCCTTCATACTTGGCGAGGACTATCTTTGGAACAACTACATGCGTCTCTGTGTTGAGGTCTTTCAAGTTCTGAAACCACGATTCAATGTTGTCCAGCATAGTCGCGAGAACCTGACTGAGCGGCCGCTGCCCTGATTCCCCATCGCCTGTGAACCGCGCCAAGCGCGCCTGAATGCTCTCGCTCATCTGCTGATGAATGGTTTTCTCTTCGCTCATGACAATCCCCTTTAAAGACGGCAAGGCACCTAGGGCATTTTGAAAGGGGATTCCAAAGTCATCCCTAGATGCCCGCCGTCAACCTGCGTTGTTTGGTGCTTACTGCTCACCACTGAAATCCCCTTTCAACTTCTCTAGGGATAATCTCTTCAACAAGTCATGTCAAGCGCTTTCAACAACTTTTTTCTAATTCTCTCCCACGAGCCTAATGCTTGCTCCCGAGAACTCACAGAGTCCTTTCTCTACTAAGTCGGCCATCGTTTGTTTGGTCGCGCGCAGGCCCGTGCTCCAAAATTCTTTACAGTCTTTCACTGAGTACAAGCGCCCCGGCTCGAGACTGTCATAGCAGCGCATCACTTGTTGTTCACGGTCCGCGCCCTCGTTGAGACGCACCATGCTCAGCTTGGCCAAATCAATAATGTCGCGGTCGCCCTCTTTGTGGTTTTCGATTTGCCACGCGACAGAATATCTTTCTTCGCCAGCTGACCGCGCTCTGACAGTTAAATCGATGTGGCCCTCGCTCATTTTATAGCGCCGATAGGCGAGATGAATGTCGTAAGCATCTGTCAAAACGCCGGCGCCGCGGACTTGGCTATCAATGTCCGCTTTCCTGTCCTCACCACGAGACTTGTCCAAGTGGCACATGTAGACAGCTGTACTGCCCGCCTCACGAATCATCTGTAGAGTATCGAGCACCGGCGCCATCTCTGACACTTTGTTCTCATCAGCGCTGTGCATGTAGACGAGCGCATCGAAGTAAGCGACTTTTATCCCACGTCGTTTGACCAGGCTCACTAAGCTGTGACGCCAATCCGGCTCGTCGAGCTTGGTCCGTTTGCGATGCGCGAAGTAAAGGTTTTTAAGCCTAGGGTCGTTGGTCTCTATTTCTAAAGTCTTGCAAATACCTAGAACCCTTTCTTTGGTCTCTGCCGTGCCTCCCTCCTCCTCAACAAAGAGAACCGGCATCGGCGCGATTGGTTCGAGCAAGCTGCTACTTACGCCTGTTGCCATGCAGAGCGCCTGTGTCAGCGCTGAGTACGTTTTCATCGAGCGTTTCTTGTGTCCGGAGAGCAAGCACAAGCCGTCCTCAGGGATGAACCCAGGTATCAACCATCTACCCGCGTCGACGGCTTGAGTGAGCCAGGTATCAATTGTTGGTGGCTCCCAGCTAGGAGAGCCAACCTCATTGGTCAAGTCACTGGCAACGTCGTCGACTGCGGCAATAGTTGGGCGGAGCTTTCGCACAAGAGACCCCGAGCGACAGGAACAGAGAACAGGAGGAGTATGATGAATATATTATAAAAAACTTAGTTAAATCAGCGCTCTTGGGGTTTTTGTCAGCTTGGTGTGTTAGTATTTTTGATTGTGTTAGCTACGCAACTACATCACTCGTTCACTTGGTCGTGCGGCAAGTGCGGAACTGGATTCTCCGGCACGCCGCGGTTCACTCGAGGGTCTTGTCTGATGTGTGGTCAGACATGGGAGTTCCTAGTTCCTTCCTCCAGTTGTAAAACGCGCCCGCCGAAATCCCTGACTCCCGCAGCGTCGGCGCCACACCAATTTCGGCTGCGCGGGCGAGCACGGCGCGCTTGAATTCTAAAGAGTACGCCTTGACCTGTTTCGGTCTGCTTGTTTGCAGCCACGCTGCGGCCTCCGCGAGAGCCTGATTTCTAGTATCCTCACTGCTCATCGCGACCTTGCGGAGTGCTTTGTTCTCGAGCTCCAATTGTCGAACGCGATGGCGTAGATTTTGGAGCTCGATGGTTTTTTTGCCGAGCCCCCTAGTCATCTGGATACTGCTCGTCAGCAACTGCATCCATGTCAAAGGTGGCGCGCTCCTCCGCAATTCTTGATTCATACTCACTCAGTAGCTCAGTGCACCAATGACATCCGAAAAAAAGCTTTTCGGCGTGCTTGCCACGTTCGTGGTCGCGGTCAAGGTCCTTGTCTCGTTTGTACCCCTTGAATTGCCACAAGGTCATTTGACAAAGACCTCCACGAAGTAGGGGCAACGTTCGCACGCGCGATAGCTGTGCTTGTGTTTCTCATCTGAACTTGGCGGCCAGCCGACCCCGAAAATTAGCTTGCCGCGGCATTTTGGACAGCGGTCTACTGGCTTGCTCTTTAGCTTCTTAGGCTTTTCTGCATCAGGAGTAAGACCTGCGTCTACGCCATTCACGCCGCTATGAATCACAACACTCACGCTGCTCTCTCACTTGTTAGAAAATGGACAAGACACGGAGTGCATCGGCCGCACTGACACTGCACCGCCGCCCGTTTAAGCTCTTCAACTTGGTGGCTAAGCAACTTGACTCCGTCGTAGAGAACCGTCCAGACACCATCGATTCTCGATACGTAAACGCGAGCCATGTAGTGCTCAACCTCCCGAGCACGCGGCGCTGCTGTGAGAACTAACTAAGGCCTCGGGGGAGGAGACTTAATCAACAACGCAACAGCGCCGCGCGTGAGATGTTGTTACGACGATGAGGCTGTTAGGCGCAAGAGAAATCTTGCTGAAGAAGTACGTAGGTTGTGAATATTTTGAAGCAACAAAAAGCGCCGTGCACAAGATGGGATAGAATAGCATCATTTTTCGTCCACAATGGGACGACCCAAGCGGAGCATTTTTATAATTGTCTCATCATCAGCACCTGTGCTCCGATTCCAATAGAAAATCCCGTTGCGCTCCCACCAGCGTTGAAATTGCTGTGCGCGCTCTTGAGTAGCAAAGACTAAGAGCACAGCCGTTTCTACAGGAGCTTTGGATACTGCCTCGCAACGCATGCGGTGGCGCGGATGGTGGCGATGTTGGCGGCGTTGTTTCAACAACATTTATTTACACACGTTGTGAACCCAGTCACACGCACTGCCGTAGCATCCGGCATTCCACATGGGCTGAGTGTGTGGCGGACAGCACGGCTGCCCCGGCCTGAACCCACATTGCTCACATTGATTGCTAAGACACTGTTGAAACCAGCCACAGGCGCCGCAGCTCTCAACAAGTCGGGGGGCACCGCACCCGTCATCTGCCGCGATGGAGCCGCAAACAGCGCCTTGCGCTGAGCACAGCTGCACGTCCGTTTCGGGGTAACAAGCTGGGCATGCAGCGCATTCGATTTGCCGCTCGGCCCCACAGTTGTCGATTACTAGTTGTGAGCCGCACATGCTCTCGGAGCACAGCTCCAAGTCCGGCTTAGGCACGCACGGGCACTCGCCGCACCACACGGCGTGGATAAGACCACAGTGCTCCTCGACTTCAATCTCGCCGCACTGGCCTGCGCAGAGTGTGGCTACAGGGTCAGGAACACACAGCGCGCTGTCAGAGGCAGTGTCAGTAGTATCACTGTCCCCTGCGTCCTCATCGCGACTCTCGTCACGACCCTCCTCAATAGGCATCAAATGCGGGTTGCCGCATGCAGGGAGTAACAAGAAGAAGGCCGCAGTACGCATGATGGACTCCTATCCCCTCAAATAAAAAGGGCGCCGAATAGGCGCCCTAGAATCACTTAAGTTTTTCTCAACTCGTTACCTCTCCTTGCGTAAGGTACGTACCAAACGCTTGAATTGCCGTCCGACCTTGTCGCTGCACTCCTGATGGAACAGCACAGTCTCGGGGCGCGGACGCAGGTCCAGGAACCATTCCTCCTGTCCATCGTCCTGTTTAACAGGGCGTTGACAGAGGTAGCATCTATCGAGCTTCAAGCTGAGCTCCTCGCGTCTAGTTCCTCATGATGTAAGAGTGTGTCCCAGATGCAGAGCCACTTGAGGCTGCGATTGCTCCGCTCCATGCGGTGAACGTCAAAAGCACGCTTGCGGCGAAGCCTGATGCGCATCAATCGAGACGGTTTCATTTGGTTTCTCCTGCGGCTTTGGTGACAACATGCTGCAACAGAGCCATAGCGCGCTCCAGGTCTAGGGGCAGGCGCCCACAGTGCTCAGCTTCTTCTAAGAGCTCTCTGAGCATCATTTGACATACCTCGAGCAACTCAGGCGCAGCAGCAATGAGGCGGGCGTTCGCTGCTCCCTCTTCCTCGCCCCCTTCGTCATTCCGACACAGCACAACGGATACATTCAGTCCGGACCGTGTATGGGCGCGCACCCGAAACTCGTCGCCTACGGGCACAAACCAAGGCCCCGGTGTGTGCTTTGCGCTGTTACTCATGAACAACCTCGTTGATGTAATGTTCAGCAATCTCATACCAATCCACTTCGCCCAACGCGGCTCCTAAAAGGTCGGCAAACACGCCGCCAACCTCCGGCATATCCTCCTCGTGCGTAGCCTTTAGCTGCTCCGCGAAAGCTGAAATTGCTGTTGCCGCGCTCTCATGGCTCGCGAACGCCTCACGCGCGGCAGCGCGCCGCCACTTGTAAGACTCTTCGTCATTGTCTAGACAGGATGCTACGGCCCAAGTCTCGTAGTTCGACCAGCCGTTGAAGCGTTCAGTCACTGCTGCGTTCGTCTTCATGATTGCATCTCTCCCTTAAGTGCAAGGACACACTTATGTGTGTGGGCGGTGCGCCGCCCAGCGAGCAGCTCCATCCCCAAAGGACCAAAACCGCCACGCATGATGACAGTGCCGCAGTCAGGACACTCCCAGCCAATGATTTCTGACTCAGCATTGCAGAGCCAGGCACCATCACGTCTAACAACGTCAGCGAACCTCATGACTCAAATCCCCTTTCAGTGAGCGCCATCATCAGTGCAGGGATGCTCAACCCTACAGACGTAGTGAGTTTGTCTCACCACGTTTCGGCAGTTAGGAAATTAGTAAACGTACTTGTCCAAGTCGCAGGCACACGGAAACTCGCTGTACAACTGCGCATGCACTTTGCCGACGACACTGTTGTCGTAATCCTTTAGTCCGAAAAATGCGTCGTCGGTGTGAGCGCCATCTGAGTCGCCCGTCGTCGCGCGCTTGTACCAATGCCCAAACTCATGGACGAAGGCGGAACGGCCAACGCAGGGCCCGCTGTAGCGGTAGTAGATAGTGTCTTCAATCTGGCAACCCTCGGACCGAGGAGGGCAAACCAAGTCGAGGCCGGCTCTATCTAACAACACGACATGAAGCGGGGCAGTTACAGCGCTCTTACCCCAGATAGAGAGAGTCAACTCGATGGCCCGCTCCAACTGCTTAGGCGACACATCATGGCTGTTGGCCTGTACATCAGCCTCGTCCACGCTGAAGCTCGAGCTCGTAAAGCTGTCCTCCTCACAGACCGGTGCTGCGTCGTTGGGAGCGCTGTTCTCGCTCCCACAACCCGCTAGCACCAACGAAGCAATCACAAAGCGCACGCGAAACCCCTTTCAAGTGTGGCCAGCTCAAGCGCTAGTCACAGTTCGCTTTCTCTTCAACATCTGTGCCACTTGTTGAAGAGAATCGAAAGGGGTCTTAGAGGCCTTTTAGCGCGTTTCTAGTTGTTGATAGCGAATTGTTATTCACAGTAAAGTGTGTAGAACTTTTCGCGGCTTCAACAATTGCGGCTTTCTGTTCGTGTTCCCTCACTAATTTGTCAGCCTCAACTGCGTAACGCATTTCGCTAGGGCTGATGTGGTGGCGTGTAAGTATTATCTGCAATCCACGACGCGAGATGCCAAGCGCGGCCGCCGTGTTTGTTACATGCCAGTTATTCTCGCGCAGCGCCCGGACGATAACTACTTTCTGCGCCAAGAGCATCTCTTCATCGTAACGGGACATGTGCCTCACAATGAGCAAATGCCGCGCCGAGGGGCGGTGCAGCACTACTACGTACAACACTCCAATGTACTAGGTGCAAGTAATTTGTTGAAGACGAGGAGAGGCGTTTATAGAATCTTAGGTTCTAACGCTTTTTCCTACGAGTTGTTTTCATCGTTCGGTTTTTCCGACATGTTGGTGTGAGTAATATGCACCACACACATTACTCTCGCCCGCAACGCGTGAGTTGACGTGCGGGCTCGCGATCGCTCGCGTGAGATGCAATCCCTCTTGTGGCGCGCGGGTGGGCTGCTACTACTGAACACTTGTCTCCACCTTAATATAGCGGATGTCGGTATTTCTGGCCGCCACTCACACCACCACCCACCCCGACGCATCCCTCTGTTCCCCCCTCATAGGGGGGTGGGGCGGGAGGGAACTACGATAGGAGTTCACACACGCAGTAAAAATCCTGCCTGCCATGGGCCTTTTTGATTTCAAAAAAGATGTTGCTTTTTTCCAGGGTCTGGGTTATGACAAGGGCAGCTTATACGAGTATAAGCAACCCTGTCATACCACCCCAGTAGCTCACCTAATGAAATCGCTCACCTAACTACCTTCACGCGGTCCGACGAAATTGAGCAAGCTAACTACTGGAAAACTGGCAGAAGTGGAAGAATTTCCGCATCTGTTCACGGATTTATCTCGGCAGGGGCGGTGTGCGCTCATCCTCTGTGGACGCTGGCAACGAAATTTGTCCGCGTTTAGACTTGAAGAACTAGTGAAGGTGCTGGTCGTAGAGGAGCTCCTAGCTAAAGGTTTATTTGAACTCTTCTCTGAGAAGCAGCGCCTCTACAAATTGACGGAGCGTGGCAGCTCCCTGAGCAAACAAGTTTGGGGAATGCTCAGCTACCGCTGGCAGCAAAATGCAATGCGCTATGTGCGCAGCGCCTATGGGGCACATAGAGCTAAGTGGGTCTTTGCGAGTGAGCGAGAAAAGCTCCTCGAGTCTCGCTACACGACTTTGAACAAGATGTTTACGCGAGCCTGGCGGACAGACTTTAATTCTTCGCGGTTCCTGCTTGAGATGGAAAAGAAGAAGGGTGAGCGTCGCCCTCCGTTTCATGAGCTGGGGCGCCTGCCTGTTTGGGTTTTTCAGGTAGTTTGTGGAGCGCACGAGTTTGGTGGTGTGCCCACTACTTATTTTAGATCTAACAAACCGCGCTCTTTGGCTGCTCAAGAACTAGGAATGAGGGGCGTTATTCGTGTGCGAGTTACAACTGACAATCGCTGGTTCTTAACTCCGCTTGGATGTGAACTTGCTGAGGAATATTGTACGCAACGCGCCTATGAAGTAGATACTGAAGAGGATGGTGAAGAAGAGAGTTGAAGAAGAGAGTGGGCAAAGCGGTGCGGCTTACGTCGATCTTAGTGGGTTTCCTGAGGTCCCTCCTGATGCTAGGCCGCGCCGCATCTACTTTCTAAAGTTAGGGCTGCTGGACATCGAAACGTTGCGTAACCGCGGCTACGACCCGATGACTTTGTTTCAACTGCCGCGAGGTACGCCGGAGAGCGAAGATTTCTACCTACGGGCCAAAGCTCAAGCGATTGAGGAAGGCACCGTCACATCTGACAAGCTGATGAACGCCGCGCTAGAGCTCCAAATGAAGGCTGCCGGCATGCTCGCTCAAAAGAACCTCGGCGTTAAGGTCAAGGTCAATGTTAGGAGCGAAGACGTAGAGGGGATGTTGAAGAGCTGGGGGCAGAGTAGGTACACTCTGCGGGGGAATTCGACTGTCCAAGCCGCAAACCTCACCATGAAGCAGTTAACGTCAGGTGAAGAAAAGCGGCGGCGCGGCGGTAAAAGTAAGCAAGGTGTGAAGACCGAAATGTTGAAAGTAACCGGAATGCTGAAAGGCAAAACGAAATGAGCTGTGGCTGCCCCTTTGAAGGCTATGAGCTTGTTGAGTCGCAAAGCGAACCCGACGCCACGGCAAAAATTGAACGCTGCTCAACAACAGTTGGCTATCATCGAGTCCCGTGGACAGATGCTAGCGCTTACTACGAGGCGCTTGGTTGGAAGTATCGACACATGGCGGTGTTAGCCTTAGATGCTGCCGGCTTGCTGGAAAAATATGATGGCGGCATGATCGACGAAATCATCGCCGACCTGGAGAAAGAACATGAGCTACTACGCGCGTAAGCGCTGGGTTTTGGAAGTCTCTAGTGCTTCAGACTACTCGCGGCCCGTCACTTCAGCAGGCGAGTACACCAGCACGCCAGACGAATTTAGAGTCAACGATGTGATTGAGGTTGCGACCGCAGGACAGACTTATACGCTGAGCCATCTCAGCTCTGTTGAGCAGGTCCGCGTTACGAATCTCGACAGCACTAATTATCTTGATGTGACATTTCGCTCAGCGGCCAACGGCGCGACCGATAATAAAGTTAGGATTGCCGCGACCAAAACTTGGGACTGTCCAGACGTGACCGTTGCAAACAACCTAACGCTGACCGCGAACACGGCGGCGGTTTTGGTCAGCATCGACTACAGCGGGACTTAGTCAGAGTTTATAGCGTTTGGCGATAAACTCACTAAGGTTTGTATAGGAGATACACATGCCATCGAAGTCGCAGAAGCAACACAATTTCATGGAGGCCGTCGCGCACAATCCAGACTTTGCAGCGCGCGCGGGCGTCTCCCAAAAGGTGGGACGCGAATTCGTGGATGCTGACAAGGGTATGAAGAAGCCGCTACCGACGCGCTTGGCGAAAAAGACTAAGGCGAAGTGAGCCAGCAGCACCGCAACCCAGAAACGTACGCGGTTCCATTTCTCGACCGCGTCATTGCGCTACATCACGCCCATCGAAACGACAAAGAGTTTGGGCAGGAGCACAAAGACGGTGAGCGCGCGGCTTATCATTTAGCGGTTACCTGTCGCCACGGCGGCACGATGGAGAGATTGAATTCTACGTTCGCCTACTGGTGCAATTACTGCGGCTTTCTACAAACCGATGCCGACTTAGTGGTTAATGGAACACGCTGAGGTCATCCGCCAGGCGGCAAAAATTGTCAGGCGTGCTGGTCTTGAGGATAGTCCGCTCTGTACAAGTAACTTCCTTGACTACGCCGACCTTGTAAAAGACATCATCGCGAATTGGCCGCGCAAGAAAAGAACAGCCAAGGGTAAGGGGTTGAAAGATTTCCTCGAGGGGCTGAAGGAAATCCGTGACGACTTCGAGGCGCTGGTCGCTTCCGACCCGCTGATGATTTACAAACCGGCTCACCACGTGAGCCTTGAGTTTCATCAGTCGCTTGCGAAGTGGCGCTACTTCCGTGGCGGCAACGGCATCAGTAAGACTCAATCAGCGGTCGCGGATAATTACTGGGTCGTGACACGGCAGCATCCGTATCGTCCTTTGCCTCCTGCTGGCGGCTCAGTTTTCGTTATTGGAACCAACTTCAGCAAGTACGCGCCCGCGGTTTTCGAGACTAAGTACGTCCTTGGCGAGAACGGCAACCCGCTGAGCCCCGCGTTCCCCGAGGGCGGGAAGTGGTTTCATCACTACGACGACCGCAAACATATCTTAACGGTCAGCTGCCCTGAATGCGCTAGTAATGGAAAACCTAAGCAATGTCCGAGCTTACACATCAAGCCAGTCTTGAGATTGTTTTCGGACGTTGAGGGCCCCTCAGTTCTAGCTGGTGCGCGCTACGCACAAGGGCAGTTCGATGAGCAAATCAACTATCTCTTCTGGAGCGAGGCGCTCAAGCGCATCGAGAACGTTCCAAATTCAGGGCTGATCGTCACGGAGACACCTATCTACGGAAAAGCGTGGTGGACGCATTCGGTTTTGACGGTGCTTGCAGAGAGTAAGCCAGAAGAGAACCTCATTCCTGGCACTAACAAGGTCTTGGTGAGTCTGCATTGTATCGACCAGTACTCGGCGGGCCTGGTTCCGAAAGAAGACATTGACGCTAGCAAAATGGGCATGACCGAGCCGGAAATTCAGGCCCGCATCTACGGCCTGCCAGTCGCCGCGAATGAGCAATCAGTTCTAGACTTGGTCACGCTGTCGGTTATGCGTGAAGAAACCAAGCCGCCTCGCCTCGGCAATTTACTGCTCAAGGTAGAACACAAGGGCGCTTTCAAACTGGAGTCGCAACACGACCCAGATTTGCACGCGCGGGTCATCCTCGAGAAGGCGGACGAGAAACAGAAAGTCGAATTCAGAATCAGCGAGCAGGGCATGCTGTATCTTTGGGAGCCCCCTTTGCCCACGGAACAATACTTAATCTGTGCGGACGTGGCGCAGGGCCTGACAAAGCGGGATTACTCCTGTGCTGACGTCTACCGACTTAGGCTTGAGGATTTCCAAATCAACCTCGAACAGGTGGCACAGTTCCACGGCTGGATTAGTTCAATTCCCTACGGCGAAGAGCTGATGAAGTTGGCCATCTACTACAACAGTGGGGTTCTTGCTGTTGAGCGCAACGGCCCTGGCGACGCGACGATTCAGACCGTCAAAGACTTGGGCTACTGGAATCTGTATCAAGATTTGAACAGTGCGATCGCGAGCCGGCAGATGTTCGACCAGTTCTACGGCGTGGATACAACTTCAGCTAGTAAGCCGATGATGATTTCAATGTTGCAGTCAGCCATCAAAGACAAACGCACCGGCAAGCGCACTCTAATCATTAGGTCGAATGAGTCGCTGACTGAGATGGAAAACTATGTCCAGGCGCCGTCGAGCTCCGGCAAGACGTTCAAGTTCGGCGCTATCGGCACCATGCACGACGACCGCGTCATCCCGCCAGCCATCGGAGTGTACATTGTGAGGACAAACCCAAATGTGTACGATGTCGAGCTGGCGCGTTCCCGAAAATTGGACGGCGTTAACTGGCGCAACAAAGACGAACGGACGCAGAAATTTTGGAATGGCTTTCATCAACAATTGAAGCGGAAAACGGCGCGATGATTTTTATATATATACTCATGTTCCTCTCCCTTGCTGTGCTTGCGACTCTTGGGCTTGTCGTCCTGAGCCAGCAGAAAGCCAATCAAAGAGTTCTCGACTTCATGGATAACGCGCTCGACTCCATGAACAAGCTCGCTCAGATTGGAATGATTCACGCGGGCAGCAAGAATGCATCTGAGGCTGTTGCTGTCGTAGCGCAGACGCAGCTTGATTTGCCAGCTGCCGAAAATGGCCTTGCGGCAGAGCTTGAGGCTAGCAAACCAAAGAGATTGGTTGGATTCATCAGCGTTGATGCTGTCGGTAATCAGCGTCCGTTCTATTTTGACAAAGAGCCGCCGCCGCAAATGCTGGCTAAGATTCCTGAGCATCTGCGCATCTACAAAGACTAGGTGGGATTTATGGATATGAATAGGTTTACGCAGCCACCTCCTGGCGCTGCTGATGACCCAGACGCCTATCAGATGGCGATGGACGCGCTGCATCCTGTCGAAAGCGCGCCTACGGAAGCTAACGAGCCAACTCCTGACGCGCCGCCCGACGATGCGCTGAAAGCAGCTCTGTTAGAGCAAGCTGAGAAGATGAAACAGTTCTCTGAACAGTATCAAGATTCTGTTTCGACGAAGAATCAACAGAGCCAACAGCAAGCCCAGCAACTGCTAAAGGGAAATATCGATGAACAATCCCACTGACCCATTTGGCATTGTTGACGGCTATGCCGATTTACAAAAGGGCTCGCCGACGCACGATGAAACGCAGCTCGTCGGCAACATCCAAACGATTATTCAACAGGCACAGCAAGCACGCCGTGCGCGCGAACAAGCGTGGGAGTTCAACCTCGTCAATCTCAAGGGCGAACAAGTCCTAGCGCGGTCCCCCATCGACGGCACGACCATCCGCGTAACGTTCGATAACCAAGGCGGCGAGCTCCAATCGCAAGACAATGTCTTGCTCCCGACACACCGCGCGTTTGTTGGAAAGATGACGCGCATTGTACCTAGCTGCATCGTTCTGCCACGGACTGAAGACCGTGAAGACCAGACCGCCGCCGAGGTGATGGATTCACATCTCGACTATCAGTGGCGTCATCAGAAGATGAAGAAGAAGTACAAGCGCGCGATGGAGAGTTTGTCGTTCGCGGGGACGGGGATTCACGAGCTTTGTTGGGACCGGGATAAGGGCCGCTTGATTGGTTACTGCCAGTCCTGCTCTTACGGCTACGACACACTGAAGCCGGGTGATCAGTGCCCCGCGTGTGCGATGCAGGCCGAGCTTTCGATGCAGGGCGGTATGGCTAATCCAGCGATGACTGGTCAGTCAGTGCCGCAGCCAAGCATTCTTGTAAAGGCAATGGACGGTGACATTGTTGTTGATGTCTTAGACGTCCGCGAGTTCTTTCCGCAGCCTGGCATTCCAGACCTCGAGAATATGCAGTGGTGCTACACCAAAAAGCCCGTCGCGGTCGCGAAGCTGCGCAAGATGTTCCCTGAGGCCGCGGACGTCTTTTATGAAGAACAAGACATCCACACAGATAGGTCGGTTACTTTCAGCCGTGAGGCTGTTGGAGTTCAGATTGAGCAGCATCAGCTCAAAGGCCACGCCAACTTGTTTACTATTCATGAAGCTCCGACAGGAGAACATGAGCGTGGAAGAATCATCTTCTACGCAAACGGTCGCGTGCTGCGTCAACAACCCAACATCTACTACGAGCTCTTTGGGCGCTTCCCTTTTTTCATCTATCGCGCAGACCGCTACGAGGGAGAATTTTGGGGCGGCGCTCCGATCGACCAAGCGTGGCACTTGCAGCGCGAGCGCGACGCGCTAGCAACGAGTGTAAGGTCTCATCGTGAGCTGACACTCAACCCTGTTGTGATGGCCGGCACAAACAGCGGAATGGACATGGAGCGCCTGACTACAGTCCCTGGTCAGGTCATCAAAATTCGCCCGAACCCACTGGGCAAGCCATCTTTCATGCCGCCTGCGCAGCTCCCTCAGCATGTCTACGGTGAGTTCGATCGCCTGGCGACGGCGATGCGAGACAAATTCGGTGTGACCCCTCACGAAGTGGGTCAGTCAGCGCCTGACCAATCAGGTCGTTACGCTGCGATGCTAGAGAGTCAAGCGAGCGAGGCGGTGGGTCCGTTCTTGATTGAGAACTTGGACGAATGGCTGGAGCTGCACCGCTGCATTCTGATGCTCGCGCAGCGCTGTTACGCGCCTGACCGGCGCTGGGCGATTCGTGGCTATGATTACCCGAAAAGCTACAGCTGGGACCAAGCCAACATTCGCGAGGGCTGGGACCTTATTCTTGCTGATGAGGATAGCCTCTCGAAGAATCCAGCGATGCGCTTGCAACAAGTGATGATGCTCCTTGATAAGGGTGTCTACACTGACGATGCGACAGGGCGCCCCGATAAGAAAAAGTTCCTGCGTCAAGCAAACCTACGAATGCCGGGGAGTGGGCCAGACCTTGACGCGCAACACCGTGCTTACGCCGCTGCCATTCCTGACATGATTGCTCGTGGCGAATATCGCGGCCCGCTGCCGTGGGATGACGCGGTCATGTGCTGTGAAGAGATTGTGAACTGGCTGCGCGGTTCTGGACTGCACGCGCCCGACCCGCTGGTCAGTCAGATTTACCAAGTGTGGACTGTCTACGCGAACGCGCTCAATCCGCAGGACCCGCGGGCGATGGGCCTGTTCCCGAACCCCGCTCTTGCGGGCGGTCTCCAGCAACAGCAACAGCTTAACGCACCGCAGCAAGCGCAACCTACTCAGCCTGCCGGTTCAGGGGCGGGCGGCTTTGCCGCGCCCCCACAAGTCGGCCAACCGCAAGACGTGAACCAACAAGTTCAGAGTGCGGACAAGATGGCTGAGGGCGTTGCTAGGGCTGGCATGAAACAAGAGGGCTCCTCTGTGTCTGCATGAAAAAGTCTTGCAAACATTGCCAGAAAGAGTTTGTGCCCGAGCGCGCAATTGCAGCGTACTGCTCACTTGATTGTCGAATTGATGGGCGTGCCGTACTTAATCGTGCCGCTAGACAGCGCGCCCCGCGCCCTCGAATGGCGGAAGTGGTTAGAATGGATGTTTTTGAGCGTGACGGGTTCAGTTGTGTGTACTGTGGGAAAAGCAGCTACGAAGATCGTGTGATTCTAGAGGTAGACCACTTAATTCCTATTTCTGGGGGCGGCACGGAGGCCACTGAAAATTTAGTGACCGCATGTAGGAGCTGCAACCATGCTAAGGGAACTAGAATCATTGCTGAGGAAATTCGTAAACGGATAGAAATTCGTACAAAGAAGAGCACTGCACTACATGTAGTGTAGGGTTGACTTAACCACCCGCTCACAGCACAATCCCTAGGCCAACATACCGGGCTTAGGGGCAAAGAGGGTCGCGACCTACCGCTGTGAACGCCTCCTGAGAACTCGGGTTCAAACTCGAGTGGCACGCGTAACGTGCTGGAGGCGGAATGAGTGCAGTAGCAGCAGGTGCAGCAAGTTCTTCAGCAGCTCCGAGCAATACTCCGAGCCAAGTTAGTTCAGCTCCGAGCGAAGCCGGAAGCTCGTCTGAGAGAGTGCAGGATATCTTCGAGGCTGTGGATGGTGTTGGGGTTAAACCCAGCATCCCCACTATTGAAGAGCGCAAGAAGGTTAAGGCCGCAAAGCCGAAAGTCGAAGGCGCAAAGCCGCCTGCAAATGCAACACCTGTTGAAGATTCTACTGACCAGTTGGCCGAAGTCGAAAAGTTTATCAATCAGGAACTGAGTCCAGGCGAGCAAGAGATTGCTGACCGCGTGGGTCAAGAAGGCGCTGAGCCTGAGCAAGACCCTGCGACACGCGGTGAAAAGCGTTTTCAGGAACTGGCAAACGCGCGGCGTGATGCAGAGGAGCGTGCTGGCCGAGCTGAAGCGTACACGCAACAGCTAACGCAGCATCTCCAGGGTTTTCAGCAACAAGTCTCTCAGGCGTTTCAAGAGATGCAGGTGACCAATGCGCGCCTGAGTGCTCAAGTTGAAATGCTTTCGCGAGGAACGCAGCCGCAAGAAGAAGTCGACCCGGAAGTTCGGGTCATGGACCGTCTCTCAAACGCAGCGCTTGAAAAGCTGGCGCCGCAGGTTCGGAAGTACATCGAGCCTGTGATGCAAGAACTTCAGACGCTGAAGCAAGAGAAAGCGGAAGCGGCAGCGTTGGCAAGAAGCACTGAGAACAAGAACCGCTATCTCAGCGATGCTGACACTCATACGGTCAACACCGTGCTCAGAGGAATTCCTGAAGAGTACATCACTCCTCAGCATCGTGAGGACTACAAGTCTGACGTTCTGTCTACGATGTACGCGTATCGCACTGATGCGCCAAACGCCGCGAAGATTGTGCGGGAGAAGAATCTCCGCAATGCGCTGCTCTTCATCAAGGCGTTTGGCAAATCGAAACAGGGTGCGCGAGAAGCCGGTGCGGCGGCCCCGCCTGTTCCGGGCCGTGGTGTTAGCGCGACAAGCGCTGGCGCTCAAAATCAACAAGTACCATCACTACAACTCTTAGCTAAGCACGGTTTTACGGGAGACCAAGCAGCCCTTGATTGGGCGTTCGCTGGGTCCCCGCCGCTTAGCTAGTTACTTTAGGAGCATACAACTATGCCGTCTCCAGGCGTTGGAATTACTGACTTCGGGGCGAGTTTCATCAAGTATCTTCCCGGCGTCACTATGACTTTGAATATGACGAGTCCTGCTCGTCAGATTCCTCTCGGCAAGGTGAAGTGGGAAGGTGACCGTCTTCTGAAGAAGGTCCACGTCCAGCTCAACACTGCCATCACTTCGGTGTCGGACGGCGGCAGCATCCCGGTTGCGGGAAAGCAGACCTACGTCGACAGCGAGGCGTATCGCAAGTTCTGCGTTGCGGCGGCCCAAGTTACCGACGGTATCTTGCGTAACGCGGCGACCACGGAAAATGCGGCTATCACCGTGACGAAGTCGGAACTCGAGACGCTGTTGAAGAGCGTCCGCATGTACGAAAACTTCATGTTCACGCGAGACGGCACGGCAGTTGTGGCGACTCTCGGCGCGACCACGAGCGGCGCGACTATTACGGTTAGCGACGGCCGCGGGTTCTGGGACAATCAGACCTACGAGCTGCGCGACGCCACCACGCCGACCACCATCTATGACAGCTTCACTGTCAGCAAGACGGCGCGTGCGTTGACGAACGGCGAGGCGACTTTGACTTTGGCCTCGACCCTCGCGTCGAGCGGCCAGTCGACGGGCAGCTACATCAGCTGGAAGGCTGGTGACGATGCGGCGTACGGCAAAGTTTGGACGGGTCTTGGTAAGTTGATCGACGACGCGTCCGGAACTTTCCAGAGCGTCAGCACTACGACCTACCCGCGCTACACCAGCCCGGTCTTGGACAATGGCGGCACGAAGCGCCCGCTGACTCCGACCCTGTTTCGGCAGATGCTTGCCATGATCAAACAGGAATCTGGTCAGGACGCGAACCGTGACATCACTGTCCTCACCTCTGTGTGGGATGGCATCAACGTCGAAGAGCTCTACGAGGGCGATGTCCGCATCACCCCAGAGACCAAGACGGTTGGCCTTGTGATGCCGACGTTCCAGACCGCGTTGGGGAAAGTCAGCATCATGACTGACCCGCACGCGCCATACGGCACGATGTTCTTCATTGACCGTAACGAGATTTCGCGTGCAGTGCAGGCGGACCTCGATTGGCGTCGCAGCGACGGTGGCGGCATCTTTGAGCGGTCGAACAACTTCCTTGGTTACTACGCGAACGCCGTGGAAATCAGCGAGCTGTTCATCGACCAGCGCAACCGCTGCGGCAAAATCAAAGACCTCAAGGTCACGGCCAAGACCGCTTACTAAAGAGGTGACCCCATGCCAGGACCTAGGTTAGGGCTTAGCCCCATGAATTTGGCGCCGGAGGGAGATTCTACGAATCTCCTCGACAGCCAATGGGGCGTTATCCCATTTCGGGTGGATGTCACTACAGACACTTCTGCTACTTCCTTCAAAGTCTTCCCCTCTGGCGCGCCGTTCACGTGCCGCGTCATTGGGTTTGAGGGAATCATGCAGGGTGCTGGAGCAGGCGGCATGACGATTGTGTTGAATTCGAATGCTGGCACTGCCATCACCGATTCAATCAGTCTTGCCGCGCTGCCGGACCAAGCAAAGTGGGATTGCGCCACCATCAATGATGCACAGTGGACTGTTAACAAAGGTGATGTGTTGTCGGTCGTGACTGCAACGTCGCCGCTTACGCGAGCAAGCGTCATTCTTGTTCGAGTGGAGGTGTAAGATGCCAAACACTCCAGGACGAACACTTGCAAACGGCAAGGTGGAAGTCGGTAACGCGAGCGGAGTAGCAGTTGCTGTTACTCCATCTGGCGATGTGACTTTCACTAATGCAGGTGTTGCATCTATCGGTGCAGGCAAGGTGACATCAGCAATGATGTCGGCGTTGACCATTCGGTACGCGACGATTTCGTTGAATGCAACTCAAGCGTGCGCGCTCAATAGCGCGCCGCAGACGGTTGTGGCGGCGCCCGGCGCTGGATTTGTCACCATTGTTCACAGAGCAATCTGTGTACTCAACTTCAGTGGCGCGGCAATCACGGCAAACGGTATTGTGGGTCTCTATGAGACTGACTCTGCCGGGCAAGTGATTACTGGCACATTGACTTTGGCTACATTTCTAGGCGCGAGCGCTGACGTTATGAAGACAATCCAACCGATTGATAGTGCTACTACCGGCACCACGCGATTGGACAACAAAGCAATTGTGTTGAGTCAAGCAACGGGTGATTCAACGAAGGGCTCTGCGACTTCAACAGTTGATGTGCATTGTTGGTACAGCACCGTTCCACACGGTCTTTAATTAATTAAGGGAGAATCGAAATGGCTGTTCGTAAATTTACTGACGTAAACTTTGAGGCCACGGGGCAAGCTATTCAGCTGCTCTCGACTGGCGCTGTCGTCGCAGGTGGCGACACCGATGTGAACTGGATTTTGATGGGGTCGCCCCCGGAGCAGTTTGAGTGTTCGACTCTTGCGGCGTCGACTGAGAAGCTTTGGAAGAAACACGCGACCTTGACGGGAATTGTCCCGCCTGTGGATGCGACCAACAATGAGGGCTTTGAGCTCACGCAAGGTATTCTTGCTGGCGCGAAGTCACGTTTCACAGTTGGTACCGACCCGGCGTTTTATTTTTCGTGCCGTCTTGGACTCACTACAGTTGCTGACTATGACGTCCTCGTCGCCGGCTTCCGTGGTAAGTTGACTACGGGGCCAGAAGCGTACGCGGCGGTCGCGTCTGTTGATACGCCCGCAGAGATTATCACGGCATATGATACCGTCGGCGGGGTTAACGTACAGAGCGGCACGTTACACGGTGTTACTCGCCTCGCGGCCGGTACTGGTGTCGATACTACGCTGACCACTACGTGGGCGGATGCAGCTGTGAAGACGTTGACTGTTAAAGTCAGTGCAGCTGGCGTTGTCACTGCGGCAGTGGACGGTACTGCGTTGGCTGATTTTGTCAGCGTAACGTTTGCGGCCGGAACTGTGGTTAGTCCGTATCTCCTTGGCGTGAAGGGCCAAAATGGTGCGACGAGCACCTTGCAGCTCAAGCGCTGGACTTGCGGCTATCAATAAATTCTTTTTTCTAGGAGCTAACTACAATGGCAGCTGCAACTGTATCTAAATCTTTTGAGTGGCGGGCAGAACCATACTTCGTCCACGAGGTCGAAGTATCGAGCATCACGTCAGATCAAACTGAAAACATTGCTAATGGGTCGCCGACAGATAAATCGGGTGTTGGTATCGTTCCGGAAAAGGTGGAATGTGAAGTTATCACTCCACCTACCGTGCTTTGCACGATGTCTTTCTACCGTGTGAAGGCCAGTGACTCGACTACGAACAACACCTCAGCGGTGAAGTTTGTCGCTGAAGCTGGCGGTGATCTTGTGGGTATGGTGGCGAAGGTTAAGTTCTTCTTTAAGGAGAGCAAAGCCGGCGGCATCTCAAGCACTAGCTGAGGTTATTCTATGCACGCGCCTGATTGGGTTAGTGACGAGCTGTATCGAATTCACAAGAACTGCCGCTTGGGTTGGGTCGGGCAGGACCGCGAAGGTCCTGACGATGAACTCAACAAAGGCACCTTTGGTTTGATTCAGCTGTATCACCGGCGCGATGCTGAGAAGACGTACTTCGGAGATTTCTGGAACGACCGAGGCCCAATCTTCGGTCGTTCTTTTGATTCGTTGTTTTGGGTTCCCATCTACATCGTCGATGTTCCGCCCGTGCAGGTTTTTGACGGCACTGTCATTGAGCTGCTCAAGCGTTGGATGATTCCGTTCAAGCAGCGCTACATGGAGGCAGCCCTCGAAAAAGGTCAGCAGTACAAGACGATGGTGGACGATCTCGCGGGCGAGCAGGGTAGTTACATGTTCTGGAAGAGCCGCCAGACAGATGCCGCCAGCGATCGAACTACGACGTATGCAGAGACAACTGAGGAAGATAAAAAAGTCCTCGCGGGCGAAAAACTGACTGACCTAACGCAAACGTTCACCGAGCTGCCGGCCGAAGCTCAACCGATGGAGTAGCCGCGTGTCCGAAGAGCGCCGCAACTTAGCTTGGCATCGCAAGGCCGTTTCACGAATCGTCACGTTCAATGCGCGGCAGACTGACCAAGCTTTTGCTGGTGCGACCGCTAATGACCAATACGGAATTATTGATTCTGCAATCAATGAGGCCGCGCGTGAAGAGCGTACATACATTTTCAACAACAGCGGCACCGAGCCATTGCGCCGCGTTCAGTCTCTAACTTGGTCTGCTGATGACGCAACTCTCACGCTCCCAAACATCTACGATCCAAACGATGTTATCGCAATCACGGACATCACAAACGACGCTGTGGGCCAGCCGATTTTCGTGATGAGCAAAGCGCAAAATGCGCTGACGTTTTGGAAAGATTACAACACGCTTCAGTGGGGTAGCTCAGGCCCAGGGCGTGACATGACGATTGAAGTCGCTTTCATCGCGCAAGCGCCCGAGCTTACAGAAACCACACAAGAGTTTTCTTTCATACCTTACGCTCATCGCGATCTAATCAACTGGTCCGCGGCGGTCATTCTGTCTCTCGAGGCTGACCAAACTCCTACTAGGTCATGGGTAGATCGCCGCGATGATTTGCGTGAGCAGCTTGAGCTCGCGCTATCAAAGGGCAAACCGCTCACTACGAACGTCCCGCGGATTCAAAACCAGCGCACGCGGCGCTTACTGTAATTTTTGGAGATAGAGTTCAATGGCCTTGTTGACAATTCAAAACCGCACCGAAGTTCAGCAGCATGCTTACATGGACACGGGGCATCGCCACACCTTGGAGCCGTATGAAATTCGTGAGGTCCCGGAGGAAATTGCGCATGCGTTTCTTCTTCAACGTGCGCCGAGCGTGCAGAAGTATGATGTTGTCATTCTTCCGCCTGCGGCTGGCGAGCGCGTAGTTTGGCTCGCGAATATGACCGGCAACCCGTTTGCGCCGGATACTGTCAAAGTACTCAAGCAAGACCCCAAGACGGGTTTTGAAGTCGCGCACGAATTCCCGAATCAGCTCAAGAGCCCGATGCCGGTGACGCGCGAGATGGAGACGTCGCAAGAAATTGTTATGGGTGACAGCGGTAAGGAGAGCATCTCACACCCACCCATCACGATTACGCTCCCGCCTTACAAGCGTCATCCTTTCGGCGCGACGATTGCTGAATGGATGTTGCGGCGCGACGCGCAGATGGATGAGCTATCAGTCGGCAAGATTGCTGCCGTCCGAGCGCCGTCCAATTTTGAGCCGAACGACTCATGGGACTTCCGCGACATCGTTGTCTTTGCGCACATGGTTGAAGACTTGGATTGGATCAAGTTGTTCAACTTGAAGGATGAAACTGAGGCGCAGGCAAAAAAATCGAAGGCGGTCCTTCTTCAAGCTTTGTTCTTCCGTCTCTGCGACCACCGCTACGCGCTGCCGACTGAGCCGGCGTTCAAGCTGAAGTTGATGGACGTGACTGAGCGGTCGATGAAGATTGACGCTGAGAAGAAGGCGCAGGATGCGCAGCGTCAGCAACAACACAACAAGCAACAGCAGGGGAGATAACACATGAAACCAGGATTCTTTTCATCTGAGTTTGCGGTGACCATGGCAGGCTTTGCGGCCGCGTTCCTAAACAAGAAGTTGGGTCTGGAAATTGACCCGTCCGTGTTAATGGGACTCCTCGGCACTGTTGCGGCGTACGTTGCACAGCGCGGTTGGCTGAAGACCAGAGCTCCATCCCTTGTGGTTCAGCCGCAGGGCCTGCCGCCGTTCATGGCCAGCGCCGAGATGAGCAAGAAGATGTTGGAAGACGCTAAAGCTGCTCAGTGAACAATGGGCAGGCAAGACTACAAGTACATCGAAACGCCGCTCATAGGCGGAATCAATCAGGCCGCTGAAGTGGCGGACATGTCTGAGTGCGCGGATGCCCGTAATGTGTGGGCGCCGCGCGGCAAATTGGAGCAGCGTCCTGGCTACCTGGGACGCTGTGTCTTGCCTGA
>Ga0134124_10000261_pt1 | contig 46920 bp, 44 predicted proteins | sample KB304_FD_96880 | JGI IMG/M metagenome (GOLD analysis project Ga0134124, IMG submission 96880) | Terrestrial soil microbial communities without Nitrogen fertilizer from Kellogg Biological Station, Michigan, USA - KB3-0-4 | ecosystem: Environmental > Terrestrial > Soil > Unclassified ...
CCATAGAGCTGGGATCGGACCAGCTGTCCCAGCGCCGGGTGCCGGCAACCGGCCAGCACACTTTCGGCATCGAGGCTTGTTTCGGCCTGCAGGCCGATGCGGATTACCGGTATGCCCGCCTGCATGGCGCGCTGTAACAATATTTTACAGAGATACGTCCCGCGGTCAAGTGACAGCGGCATGAATTCACCGGCCGCATAACGGCGCGCCAGCTCCGTTCCCTTCAGGACAACTGTCGGATAGATCCTCAAGAAATCGGCGCCGACGGCAATGACCCGCTCCAGCGACGCCAGCGAGGAGACCGGCGTATCTCCCGGCAGTCCCGGCATCAGCTGGGCTCCGGCTCGAAGCCCCAGGCTTTTGATGCAGCGGATGGCGTTTGTCGACTCCGCGGCGGTATGCCCCCGCCCGGATGCCGCCAGGACGGCGTCGTCCATCGACTGCACCCCCAATTCGATCGTCCGGACACCCCTCTCCGCCAGCCAAGCCACACGATCGTCATCAACATAATCCGGACGGGTCGAGATTCTGACCGAGCCGAGCGTACCGACCTTCAGAAGCGGCTGGAGCGGCGCCAGCAGTTCCGCCTGGATCTCTTCCGGCAGCGCGGTGAAGGTCCCGCCGAAAAAAGCGACCTCCAGCGGCCGCCCCCCCGCCGTAGAACTCCAGAGATCAATTCTGTCACGGATCTGTCCGGCAGAGGGGAGAGTACCGCTTGCTCCGGAAATTGTGCGCTGATCGCAAAAAACACAGGTGTGCGGACACCCCTGGTGGCTGATGAAGAATGGAACGGTGACGCGCTTCACGCACATTGCCCGTCAGCCGTCCGGAGCTTGTCCAGCGCCTCGGCAGCAGCGGCCTGCTGGGCAATCTTCTTCGACTTTCCCCGGCCGGTGCCGACGACCGAAGCGCCGACCAGAATCTGAAAAGTGAACAGACGGTCGTGAGGCGGGCCGGACTCCTCCACCAGCCGGTATTCCGGCAGGGAAGAGCCGTGTGACGAGAGAAATTCCTGAAGCTCGCTCTTCGAGTCGCGCCCCAGAACGAGAAGTTCCGGAGCGGCCGCCAGCTCTTCAAAGAGCCTCTCCACCAGCGTGCGCGCGGCAGAAAGGCCGCCATCTTGATACAGCGCCGCAATCAGGGCCTCCAGAACATCGGCGAGAATGGAATCCTTCTCCCGGCCGGAGGTCTGCTCCTCCCCGCGTCCAAGCAGGAAAAAGGTTCCGATCCCCAGCATCCTGGCCCGGTCTGCCAGCACATCCTGCCCGGCCAGGCGGGAACGGAGCTGGGACAAGGCACCTTCATCCCAATCCGGATAGCGGACATACAGCATCTCGGCCAGAAGAAGACCCAATACCGCATCACCCAGGAATTCAAGACGCTGGTAGTCGCCCCCATCAGTTTCGCTGACTTCATGCAGGTAGGACGGATGCGTCAGAGCCTGGACAGGGAGGCTTTGGTCCTGAAACGTGTATTCCAGCAGCCGCTCAAGTTGTTGTATATTCGTAGTCATGGAACTCCCCTAAACCGTTGAACTATAGCCACCGGATTTATTTTTGGCAACCGAAAGTCACAGTCCGTGGGAATTTAGGTTGATAAATCGGGGGTTCTTGCCTATAATTCACTATTTACATTTGCAACAGAGCCGGTTTTACGGATCAGGGTGATTCGCGTGGGTTATTTCATTACATTCGAGGGTGTCGAGGGGTGCGGCAAGACCACCCAGATCAAGCTGCTGTCCGAACTCCTCAAGGAACGCGGCATACGAACGGTTCTGACCCGCGAGCCGGGCGGCTGTCCGATCGCCGATAAGATCCGCGCGATCCTTCTGGATGCCGAGAACAAGGCTCTTGCTCCTCTTGCCGAACTGATGCTGTATGCCGCCGCGCGTGCCCAGCATGTCACCGAGGTTATCTCTCCGGCTCTTGAAGCCGGAAAGATCGTGCTTTGTGACCGCTTCTGCGATGCGACGGTGGCGTATCAGAGCTTCGGGCGGGGTATCGACCGTGAAGTCATCGACACCCTGAATCGTCATGCATGCCAAGGGGTGTCGCCAGATCTCACCCTGCTGGTCGATTGTGACCCGGCAACAGGCCTTGAGCGGGCTCGCCGCAGAATCGAGGCGACCAGCGGTCCGCGCGAAGAACGCTTCGAGCTGGAGGAACTGGCCTTTCATCAGCGGGTTCGCGCCGGCTACCGGCAACTGGCGGCCGATGAGCCGGACCGTTTCATGATCATCGACGGCTCTGCCGGCATCGACGAAATTTTTGCGGCAATCTCCGCCCGGGTACTGGCGAGGATTCCGGAGGCGCTCCGTGTCGTTTAAGGACATCCTCGGGCATAACCGGATTATCGAGGTTCTGCGGCGCTCTCTGCGCAGCGGGAAAACCGCGCATTCCTATCTGTTCGAGGGTGTGCCCGGATGTGGCCGGAAAAAGACGGCACTGACACTGATTCAGGGGATGTTCTGTACGGTACTGCCGGACGATGCCTGCGGGACCTGCCCCTCATGCCGCAAGATTGACGGCGGCAACCATCCCGATATCCATCTGATCGCGCCGTTGCCTGACAAACGTGACATCAGTATCGAGCAGTTGCGGGAAATGCAGCATGTCCTGGCGTTGCGCCCCTATGAGGCCCCGCGCAAGGCGTGTATTATCGATCCGGCCGAACGGATGAGCGTGAGCGCCGCCAACTCCCTGCTTAAAACGCTGGAGGAACCGCCCGGCAACGCGCTGATTATCCTGCTGACCGAAAATGCCGGGATGCTGCTGCCCACGGTCCGTTCGCGCTGCCAGCTGCTCAGGTTTGCGCCCCTTTCTCCGGAACACGTACTGTCCCTGCTTGAGAGGAGCGGAATGGCGCCGGAAGCGGCGGCGCTTGTCGCACCCATGTCGGGAGGAAGTCTGCAGAAAGCCCTGGAACTTGACAACGAAGCGCTCACCGCGCGCCGTGAAGCGGTGTTGTCCAGAGTCGGCCAGCTCTCCATCGACCGGATAGCAACCGTTTTTGATGCCGCCGAGGAGCTGTCGGGCAACCGCGATGCAACACTCGAACTGCTCGACATGCTGCTCTCCTTCTTCCGCGATGCGGTTCATCTGGGAGCCGGGAGCGGAGAGATAGTAAATCGTTCGGACAGGACAGCAATAGAATCAATTGCAGCGAGACGGTCATTCCCGCGCAACCTGGAACTGCTGGAACGGATCTATGAAACAAGGCGTGCCGTCCAGCGCAACGCGAATCCCAAACTGGCCCTGGACCAGCTGTTCATGACCATGGCCGATGGAAGCAAATAATCCAAAACCTTACCACCCCCAACCCTTAATGCCCCAGAGGGTACTCCTACCGGAAGTAGGCGCTTCTAAGCGAATAGGAGGGGGCTGGGGGGTGGTTGTTCCCATATTTACAGGAGGTTTTTTTGTCACATATAGTTACCATCCAATTCATCCATGCCGGCAAGTTATATGATTTCGATGCCGGATCACTCGAACTCGCCCAGGGAGATCATGTTGTCGTCGAAACGGAACGGGGTGTAGGGGTCGGACAGGTAGTCAAGCCGCCCGTGGAAAAAGCCGGAGCCGGTTCCCTGGCAACTGTCAAGCGCAAGGCAACGCCCGAAGATATGGCGGCTGTGGCGCGTATTACCCTGAAGGAGAAGGAAGCGTACCGTTTCTGTGCCAACCGGATTATCGAGCGGAACATGCCGATGAAGCTGGTGAGGGTCGAGTATCAGTTCGACGGCAGCAAGGCGGTCTTTTTCTTTACCGCCGATGGCCGGGTCGATTTCCGTGAACTGGTAAAAGATCTCGCCCACTCCTTTCATACCCGTATCGAAATGCGCCAGATCGGGGTCCGCGATGAAGCCAAGATGACCGGCGGCATCGGCATCTGCGGCCGCGAACTGTGCTGCAGTTCCTGGCTGCGCGATTTCCAGCCGGTCTCGGTCAAGATGGCCAAAGAGCAGAGTCTGGCCCTGAATCCCAACAAGATATCCGGACAATGCGGACGGCTGCTCTGCTGCCTCGATTACGAATACGAAACCTATTGCTGCCTGCGCAAAAATTTTCCGAAAGCCGGGAAACGGGTCCGCACGGTAAACGCTGTCGGCGTGGTCGACAAGATCAACATCCTGACCGGAAACATCACACTCAAGCTCGACGACAACAAGATAGTCGTCATCAAACGTGATGAAATTCTTGGAGAAGGCGCCCCAGCCGCGGCTCCGGCTGCCGCGGCAGTTCCGTCACCCGCCCAGACGCCGCAGCGCACCCGCGAGAGGCGCCCTGAACAGCGCCGCAAGCAGGAAAAGACTTCACTTGAATCATACACTCAAGCCGAAAGCAGCGAAAAGGCGACGCCGGCTCCATCAGCACACCCGGAAAAGGCTGCGGGGTCCGCCCCACCGGAAGTCGCCAAAACCGGACAACGCAAAAGAAACCGTTCCCGCAAACATGGCCACCGCAAACCGTCCGGCAGCACTCCAGACAGTCGCACCCCGACACCATCATCAGGAGCCTGATATGAAACCGACCTTTTATGTAACCACCCCGATCTATTATGTGAATGATGTGCCTCATATCGGCCACGCTTATACCACGGTCGCCGGCGATGTTCTGGCCCGCTACAAGCGGCTGATGGGATTTGACGTCTATTTTCTGACCGGCAGCGATGAGCACGGCCAGAAAGTGGAAAAGGCGGCGACGACGGCAGGAGAGACGCCGCTGGAACTGGCGGACCGAGTAGTCAAACGCTTTCAGGCCCTCTGGGAGCGGCTCGGGATATCCCACAACGACTTTATCCGCACCACCCAGGAGCGCCACAAAAACGGGGTCAGCCGGATCTTCAAGGATATACTCGACAAGGGGGACATCTACCTCGGTGAATATGAGGATTGGTACTGCACCCCCTGCGAAACATTCTGGACCGAGACCCAGGTGATTGAAGGGCGCTGCCCCGACTGCAACCGGCCGGTGGAAAAGCTCAAGGAGGAGTCATACTTCTTCCGCATGAGCAAATACCAGGAACAGCTGCTGGCGCACATCGAGGCCAATCCGGACTTCATCCAGCCCAAGAGCAAGCGCAACGAGATCGTCTCCTTTATCAGTGAGGGGCTGCGCGACCTGTCGGTTTCGCGCACCACCTTTTCCTGGGGCATTCCGGTGCCGGGCAACGACCGCCACATCATCTACGTCTGGTTCGACGCCCTGACCAACTACATCACCGCCCTCGGCTATCCGGACGAAACCGGCAACTACGGCCGCTACTGGCCGGTCGATGTCCACCTGATCGGCAAGGACATCCTCCGCTTCCATGCCGTCTACTGGCCGACCTTCCTGATGGCCGCCGGCCTGCCGTTGCCGAAAAAAGTTTTTGCCCACGGCTGGTGGACGGTCGAAGGGCAGAAGATGAGCAAGAGCCTGCAGAACGTGGTCGAACCGAACATGCTGATCGACAAGTACGGCGTGGACGCGGTCAGATACTTCCTGCTGCGCGAAGTGCCGTTCGGCCTGGATGGCGACTTTTCCCACACGGCCCTCGTTCAGAGGATCAACTCCGACCTGGCAAACGACATCGGCAACCTGCTCAGCCGCTCGACCGCCATGGCCGTCAAATATTTCGACGGCATCCTTCCGCCAGCAGCGGAGCTGACCGAAATCGATCAGTCCCTCAAGCAGAAAAGCGAGGAGATGGTGACGATTGTCGATAAATTCATCGATGAGCTCGCCTTCAGCAAGGCTTTGCAGGCGATCTGGGAGGTCATCTCGGCCGGCAACAAATACATCGACGATACGGCACCCTGGACCCTGGCCAAGGACCCGGCCAATAGTGGTCGTCTGGCTACCGTCATGTACTGCCTGCTCGAATCGCAGCGCATCACGCACTTCATCCTGTCGGCTTTCCTGCCGGACACGTCGAAAAAGGCGCTTGAATCTCTGGGGTGGCATGAGGAGGTTTCCAGGGAAGGACTGGTGTGGGGGGGGCTAAAGGCGGGGACGACCGTAACCAAGGCTGCGGCGCTCTTTCCGAGAATGGAGGAGTAGCTGCAGTTTTCCAGTTACTTCTTTTCGGCCGGCAGTGACAACAACAGCAGGGTGGCCGCCATCACCTCATCGGGCGAAATATCCCTTATACAGCGGGATTTGATGGGGCATGGCGGCATCGTGCCGAACTTCGTACAAGGTGAGCAGGATAGATGATGGTTCAGGGCGACATGCCTCTCCCCACGTGGAGCCCATTTCGTCTCACTGCTTGGCCCGAATAGTGACACCGTGGGAATATCCAGCCCCGCGGCAATATGAAGCACCCCGGAATCACCGCTGATCACCAGGCTTGAACGGGCAATGACCGCCGCGGTTTCCGCGAGGGTTGTCATTCCAGCCAGGTTAAGCCCCGCTTCCCCGGCAATCATATCCCCATCACCCCGCTCTTCCTTACCTCCAACCACAACAATCTTGTAGCCGGCTTCGGCGAGCCGCTTCGCCACCAGAGTGAACCGTCCCCCCCCCCAACGCTTTTCCGGAATTGAGGCGCCGGGGAAAATCACGACAAATGAACCGGAACCAAGCGGGTGCAGCAGATGGCGAGCTTTGGACATGGCCTGAGGCGGCAGCGACAAGCTGGCTGTTTCGGCTTTCCGCTGACAATCCACTCCCAGCGGTTTCAGTAACAAGGCAAAATTATCCGGTTCATAGGCGGACAGATCATAACCGATTCTATGGGCGAACATCCTGCGCCGTTCGTTGGTGTCAAAACCGATCTTCATCGGTGCCCGTACCAGCCTCGCTATGACCGCCGACAGGCGGTGCCACTGTTCCGTATCGATAACGGCATCATATAGGCCCAGCGCTGCCCGGATCAACTCTCCGGGACGGTCGTAGCACAAGACCCTGCTCACGCGGGGCATCAGGGCAAACACTCCGCAATTGCGACGCTCTGCCAAAATCGTAATGCGGGAATCCGGGTACGACGTGTTGATGGCATTAATGGATGGAGCCAACAGGACAGCGTCGCCAATGCCTCCGGGGCGAATGATCAGAATGCGCCGGGGCGATTGAAACGGCCGCACCGGGGCAGAAGGGAGACACGAGGCGATAAGGACTCCCGCCAGACGATCTATTATCTTAAGCAACCTGATCTTCAATGCACATCAACCTCTGCCATTAGTAAACATGCTCCCCAATCAGAACGAGTTTGGCTTATAGAGCCTTACAGTAATTGTATTTGAGAGCTGCCCCCACGCATATTCCGGCTTGGTAAAAAAGAACTTTTCGGCGCGATTACCGGTTGCGCCATCAAAGTACCGCATAACATCATTATTTGTAAGCAGAATGGGAGCGACAACAAAACCGCGCTCGGCCATTGCGGGAATGAAGCGGTAGCTGGCCGTCCTTCCATTCATTGTGGCATTCAACGTCAGTACCGGAGACTGGAAAAGGAACCGGACCGCTCTGCCAAAAATGCTTGGCCTGACCTCTGCCTGCATGATGAGAAACTTATTGCTGTACGCCGACATATCCAGAGTTTCGCCAAAAGCGACTGTCTGCTCATGGACCAGTGTCACTCCGATATCGCGGGGAATGCCGGGTAATGCCTGAAGAACGAGGAATTCGCTGTCCGTTGCCACCGGCGTGTAGTTGTTCAGAATATAGGGTAATAGCGGCGCGTCATCCAGAGCCGGAAATCGTCCATCGATTGTTTCCATCTTGAATAAAAGGTACCGAGGACGATTCCCGCTGCGGAAAAATGAAAGATTCAGCTCCTGCAGATACGGAGTATAGGCGGAATACCCCTGGATAACCGGTCGTGGTCGATAGTTCAGATTGTTGGCCAGCGCCGCCCATTGCGAGTAGTTGAGTACATCAATCGGGGCCGTGCCCGCTACTGTTCGTGCAATGGGAAGGTCCGGAACCCGCTTCTGCTGTCTGTTCCCGCGGAGTGCCGCAAAACAGTTTTCCCTGTTACCGGTAACGGAGTTCAGGATCAGGCGGGAATTTCCGATCATATAGCGCGGCCAGTCGACAAGTTTCGTCAGCATTGTGCCCGGTTCCTGAAGATCGGCGGCCCAGTTGCACAGGATAACCGCCGCCATGAAGAAGGTTGCCAGACAGACCCGCTGCGTGCTCCCCATTGACTTTCGAAATGCTTCAGTGAGCAAAATTGAAAAAGCCAGGGGGAGAAAGAAGATATAACCCATCACATGCCCGTCAGCCCTGACAAAGCCATGTTTCCACGAAAGAAACAGATAGATCGTCGTGATTACCAGAATCCCGACACCGCTGAGGCTCAACCGTGCCGAACGAATGATCAGCCAGAGCGAAGCAAGAAACAGTACCCCTGCGACGACACAAATGACCAGCACTCGCGTCTTCGGAAAGATGGTCATTGCGTCGGTATACCCGCCTGCAATTTCTAGGCTCCCTCTCAACCACGGCGACAGGTTTCTCAATTGTTGACCGTCGGCCACCCATAACGCAAGAAAAACCGCTCCGAAACCTGCAACGATGGTGGAGGATGCCTTGACATTACGGTTACCCGCATGCACGAAAGCAGACACGACTATGCCAGCCGTTGCCGCCATGAACAGGGTGAACTTGACAAGGGCCAGCAAGGCAAATGCAATGAGAAAGATTGCTGCCGCAGCTTTATGTCTCTGCACGTCGCCCATCAGAATCATGCAGCCATACGCCATGACCAGAAACGCATGCTGTTCCACTCCTCCAGAATTGGAATAGATCAGGAACCACACGAGAAAGACAAATTTCATCAGCCCTGGTATCTGTCGCGCCAAGCCGGTGGCAGACCAGGCAACAACTCCGCTCCATGCCAGGGCAAACAGCATCCTCTGATAGGGAAACATGCCCTGGCTGACTTCTGTATTGAGAAATCCAAGGGGTCCATATGTAAAGACCAGATCTCTCCCGAACTGAAAGTTATGTGTCCTGGCATACTCCAGCACTGCTTGATATGATGAGTCCAAATCCGGAAGAGGTGCAGAGACGCCGCTTAAGAAGAATGAGCTGATATACGCCAGGAAAAAACAAAAAAGCCATGGATAGTTAGAGTTCGACGTACATGCCGCCAATCTTTGGTGGCCCATCAGTCTTTCACCCGATCAGTAGTATGTCGACTTTTGTCTAAAACACGACGATAAAGGGCAAGATGCCGCTCGGCAACCTCGACCAGACTGAAGCCAACCTCAATGGTCTTCCGCGCCTTGCGTCCCAGGATCGCACGTCTATCTGGATCGTCCATCATCCACGTAATACCTTCTGCTAGTTCACGCACATCAGCAACCTTGGCGAGATAGCCATTTTCGGCATGGGTAATAAGGTCGCCTACACCACCGACGTTAAAAGCAGCGCAGGGAGTACCGCAAGCCATTGCCTCCATGACAGTATTGGGCAGGTTTTCCTGCAACGACGGCAATACAAACAAGTCTGCTGACCTATAGAGAGAGATGAGTTTTTCGTCTGCCTCAATCGACCCATAGGATCGAACCGGAATCCCTTCAATTTCCGTTTCCCGACAATTGGGATCACCGAAGAAGACCACCGTTAGACCCTTCTGTCTCAATCCTCCCACGACCAGTGATAAAGCACTCTTGAGGAGCGCAAAACCTTTATTGTCATCCCGGGTAAATGATGAAGCCCCATAGAGCAGAACCAATCCTTTCTGCGGAAGCCCAAGTATGTCCCTGGCAGTTGCACGATCACCCGGTGCAAAACATAATGAGTCGATACCGTTCGGGATAACCTCAATCGGCATTGAATTCAGTAAGGAGCTTGACCGAGCACACTGGGCCATCCAACGACTTGGTGCAACAAATGTAACATCAAGTTTAGGCCAGCAGTTTGTCTTCCTGTTCCATCCCCAACGACTTAAATCGTATTCATGTCGGGCATTGAGTTGGGGGCATCGACCACAATTTGCATGATAGAGCTCGCAAGCACCCGGCAAATGACAGCCACCGGTAAAAGCCCAGGAGTCGTGCAGCGTCCATATGAGCGGCCCTGGCAAACTACTGATGGCTGCAAGCGGCAGAAAACCGTGACCGACACCATGGAGATGAATCAGATCCGGAGAATATGACGCAACATCAGGGCTAATTTCTTTTGGGAGCCAGGCCAGACTCCAAGGGGGGCTTAACCGTGAACGGTAACAGAACAACGGCAGCGCATCGAGATACGGACGTATCCCAGCACCCAGACGATCCAGCAAGCCCTTGGGACCTAGCACCTGAGGGTCAGCACTTTTTTTGTACTGAACCAGCATCCTGCTATCAACTCTCATCTGGCTCAGGCTACGATAGAGACGATGAGCTGAACGTGCAGCCCCACCTTGCTGTTCAAAGGTACTAAGAAGTAAGCACTTCATAACAGCCGGTACTTACGCAGTGGCAAGTACCCACGTATTTGACGAAAAAAATCAGCAATCTTCAGTAACAGCGGTCTCTCAGACTGAGCCAGTTTCAGTACGGCGGCATCATAGTCGTGATCGACTGCAGCCAGCAGGTTAATATTCAATGGAAACCGGCAGGGAAATGTGGGAAGCCCTGCATATACTGTCCGAGGGTTTACCGTGTGAGTTGCATCGACATTAAAGCCAATATTGGAGACTAAGTTCACCGCAGAAACCACAGTTAGACCTGACCGCAATAACTGAACAAAACTCCACTGGTAATCCCACGTGTCAACCTTTCCTGCTGCTGCCCTATCAAACTCTATCGCTCGCCTCCGGAAGCGACTACCACCCCCAAGAACATCACTAACCTTCAATCTTGAAGCCGGCTCCCACCACAGGGACATGTTGACATCATAGTACTGCCAGGCCCGATGCCAGCTGGCCCACCCCCAAATTCCTCCGTTATTGGAAAAATGATAACTTTGGACAGTAGATTTCCATTCACCAAGCAAGTTTGTCCCGCTAATCATCATGATTCTCTCGTCATGCCGATACAAAGCAAGCATTTCCTGACAGAAACGGAAAAATGTCGGATCGGGCAGACAATCATCTTCAAGAATGATGGCCTCCTCAACCTTGCTAAATACCCAATCAAGACCACTAGATACTCTCATCTTGCAACCAAAATTTACATCCGCATAGTCTTGAAGAACAGTGCAGGGCCAGTCAACCTGCTCAACAATTCTGCGAACTTCGGCGCATTTCTGTACGTCATCTGGTCGGCCAGACCGCGGGCCATCCGCCACCACCAGCAACTGAGGCGGTTTCGCTTCACGGATTGCGGCAAAAACACGAGCGGTTGTCTCAGGCCGGTTGAATACCAGTAACGCGACCGGAGTAGTCAGAGTAAAAGTGTTCACCGCTCACCCGGCTTGTTCAAAAGACGCTCATAGAGAGTCATAATCTTCCGCTCCTGCAATTCTTCCGAAAAACATTTTTGAACGCGCTGTCGACCGGCAGCGCCCATCCGTTCCCGTAATGCGCCATTATCAAGCAACGTCGAAATCCGCCCGGCAAAACCGGCCGAATCATCAACCGGGCAGACATAGCCGGTCTCCTCACCAGCCACCGATTCCGGCAGACCTCCGGTATCGGCAACCACGCAGGGAAGTCCGTTCGCCATGGCTTCAAGGACCGCTATCCCATGGCTCTCTCTGAGGCTGGGCTGGAAGTAAACTTGAGCTTTCTCATACCAAACTGATGGATCCGGAATATATCCCGGCAACAAGATCCGTTCCTCCAAGGACATTCTTTTTACCTTCTCGCGGGTTGACTCCAGCAGTTCTCCGTCACCCAGCCAGACAAACAGAGCGCCGGGGCAATCGCGCAACACCAGAACTGCAACTTTCAGCCAAAGATCTGGATTCTTGTACGCCACCAGGTGACCGGCAGTCAAAATTACCGGTGTGGCTGATTCTATTCTGCTTTTATCAATACGACAACTATTGTAGACTACCTCAATCCTGTTTCGGGGTATCCCCATCGTTTCCGACACTGATCCCGCAGCAGCATTTGAAACCGTCATTACAAGGTTATTGAGCATAGAACCGATCCGCAGATACCACCTTGGCAGGGATCGGAAACGTTGTTCAGGAAAACTATGGAGGATGTAGAGAACAGGGACCGGAAAGTAGAGTGCAATGGAGAGCCTTCCCGGATCTCCGGTTGACACCACAATCAGGTCGGGACGCAGGGTCAGAACAGTTTGCCAGAGAAAGAAGAAATCATAAATAGGGGTCAGGAAAGGAGTTGTATCGGTTTTGACTCGATTCGGCGACCTGACCAGTTCTACACAATAACGCTCGGAAAGGGAAACAAGCTCGGGACAGCTCTGGTCTGTCGGCACCAGCAACGTCGTAACAATTCCCTGTCGTGCGTGGATGCCCAGAAGCCGTTCAAGGAAGCGGTTCGTCCCGCCATACGTTACAAAATCAGGTACAATAACAAGAACTCTCATGCCATCTTCTCAGCGCTTTCCGGCTACAAGCAGGCGCATATCAACACACTGACTACGCCATTTTTCCCAGACCGGCGCCGAAAATGTCCGTTCACGGCAAACCAGGTAATCATGTTCACGCAAAATCTCGCAAAAGGGTTCAAGGCAGCTCCGTATCTTCGGCCATTCGATGTGATCATCGGGGTGGACATGGATATCTCCCTCATCTGCGACCTTGTTCCACCGCACCCGGAGTGCCGATGAAAGATAACGCCACCACCTATCCTGTCGTACTATATTGGAAATCCTCTGAAAAAGCGTGTCCGGCTGTGCGGACAGATGTTCGGCAATCTCACGGCAATACGTCTGATATTCCGGCCTGTTCTCCCAGTACGCAGGGCATACCTCGTGATCGATATAGACGATCCCGCCCGGTTTCACCACTCGGATAAACTCGCTAACAATGGCCAGATAATCGGGAATATGATGCAACACGGAATAGGTGGCAACCATGTCAAACGATTCATCGGCAAACTGTGACAGGTCATGACCGTTCAGAAGAGAAAGCTCCAGGCGTTCCGCATTTTTTGTCGAAGATTTCAATTCCCGCAGGCAACCGGCTGAAACATCGGAAGCAACAACTTCAGCTCCCAGACTCAGCAGGTGTCGAGTCAGATTTCCCGTTCCGGCACCAAAATCAAGAACTCTGGGAACCTCTGAACCGGTCCGGATATATTTCAAAGCAAATGCCATAGAATCGCAAATTCTCAGCTGCTCCGTCCGATTGAATATTTCGCCGTGACGGGCCTCATAGAGCGGGGCGATCATGTCATGGACCCTGCTGTTATGGGTTATCTGGTCACACATGCCGTGGTCCCCAAATGGTTTCCCATACACCCCTCCGGACTACCCAGGCAGCAAGCGCACGCAGTCGCTGCCATGGGGAAGTGTCGGCAGCTGTCCAGAGCGGCGATGTGACACATCTCCTGCACGAACAGACCGACGCATCGGCAAGACTCAGACAGATTGAAAACCAGATATCAAGGATTCTCCGGGAAAAGTATTCCGGAGGATACGTGCCTGCCGCCCTGTTGGCCGAGTCCAACCGCAGCAGCCACCGCTCTGCGAGGTCTAGATATTTCGATTCGTGCGGCATTGAATTGTTAAGTACCATCTCATGCAATTCCTGTTCAGACGACGTAGGTTCTATCCCCAGTTCCCTTACCCGCTGCAGTCTGAGCGGAGCCACCGCAGCCAGCTGCTCCGAACCATATCGGGCGCAAATCTGTCCCGGGCTGATACGGTAATCCAGCAGCACTTTCTGAATGTTTGCAAATTTCATATACCTAATGGCACGTCCCCACAGCTCATAGTCCTGTGAAAAACGGAATCGAGGATCATATGACAGGCCATGTTCTGCAAAAAAACCTTTGCGCACCATGACCGACGGATGGGCAACTCCAACCGTATGGAACTGCAGGCATCGTATCTCTTCAGAACTCTCCGGAAGTTTCCAGATGCTGTTGTCGGCCGTGGGGAAAAATCGAACCCAACTGCCGCAGACGCCAACCAATGGGTTTTCATCCATGAAACGAATCTGGTACGCCAGACGCTCAGGTCTGCTGATATCATCGGCATCCATCCGGGCAATCAACTCTCCGCGCGCGAGCTCAAATCCTCTGTTCAAGGATGCTGCGAGCCCCAGATTCCCGTCATTGTGGATTAAACAGATACGGGGATCGCCATATGCCTGAACGATGCCGACGCTGTTGTCCGTCGAGCCGTCATCGATGATGAGAAACTCAAAATCGGTAAAGGTCTGCTTCACGATGCTGTCAATGGCTTCTCCAAGATATTTCGCGCCGTTATGGACAGACATCAATACCGTCACTTTGGGAGTAGCCATACGTTACAAACCTTCCGGCATCTGAAACTCGTGTTTTTCAAGCCAGACCGCAAGCACAAGAAGAATCCAGGTTCGATAGTCGTTTCGTTTTACGAATATGCGGGAATTTTCGAACGACAGCAGCGAGAAAATTTTTCGCTGCGGATTGTTCAGATAGTTATCCTTGAGAGTTTGAACCGTTCCACGTGCGAGCCATTTGTCTACCGGGGCACCGAAGCCAAACTTCCCCCTCTTCCTGATGGAGTCCGTCCAGGCATCGGCATATGCATCGCGCAGGATTGCCTTATCCCTCTCTTTCGTTATTTTAAGGTGTGCCGGGAGCGACATGCAGTACGATGCAAAATCGACGTCAAGGAAAGGAGCACGGAGCTCCAGGCCGTTTGCCATGGAAGCACGGTCGGTTTTCACCAGGATGTCACCCGGCATATAATTTTCGCTGTCCATAAACAGGGCATCTTGTACCGTTCCGGTCGGCCGCCACGAATACTTTTCAAACGCCATGCCGGTAACTGTGGCGTTTCCGCCTATTCCCAGCGCTGCAAGCTCATCGTTCGTGAAATAAAGGTTCTGGGCATGGTGAGCGGCCATGATGGAATCATAGCGCTGTGAATAACGTGCCCCCGTACCGTGAAAATGATGTTGCTGCGCTTTTTGCCGGTTGCACCAGGCAAGAAGTCGCGCCGTTAAAGCGATCACCATCGACTTTGTAAGTGAGTACCCCCTCGCCTGCTCCATGAACAAGAGAGGGTGATACCACCAGTTGTACCCTGCCAGCAGTTCATCTCCTCCGTCGCCGGACAAGACTACCTTCACCTGCTGCCTCGACAGCTTCGAAATCAGGTACGTGGGGATATTTGAAGAATCGGCAAAAGGTTCGTCATATACTTCCTGCATCATTTCGATCAGTTCCGCAATATTGGTATCCCTGGCGGTCAATTCGGTATGGTCGGTACGATACCGCTGCGCAATTTCCCTGGCAAAAGGAAGCTCGCTGATCGCGTCCTCAAATCCGAATGAGAAGGTCTTCACCTTTGCCTGATGCCTGCTGGCAATAGCCACAATCGTACTTGAGTCCAGCCCGCCGCTCAAGAAAACCCCCACCGGAACATCGGCCACCAGCTGCTGCGCCACCGCTTTGTCAAACAGCAACCTGAACCTGTCAACAGCTTCTCCAGGCTCGATACTTTCACATTGGCTCGGGATCTGCCAGTATCGCTCCACGGTTACCCGGCCATTTTTGAAACAAAGCGTGTGCGCGGGGGGGAGCGTATGAATGTTCTTGTAGATGGTTGTATGAGGATGTACGTACAGATGCCGGCAGTAATGCACAACAGAATCCAGACTCAAAACGGGATTGACTAGACCGGAAGCGACAATCGCCTTTATCTCTGAGGCAAAGATAAATTCGCCGCCACTGCCGAACGCATAATAGAATGGCTTTTCGCCGAAGCGGTCACGGGCGCAGAACAGCTCCTGACCGGCATCGTCCCAGATGGCGAAGGCGAACATGCCCGGAACATGCCCGATGCAGCCGCGCTGATATTTGTCGTAAAGAGCAAGGATTACCTCGGTATCCGAAGAGGTGCGGAAAGGATAACCCGCCAGGCTCTCCCTGATCCCCCTGTAGCCGTATATTTCTCCGTTGAACGTGATCCCGACCGGTGCCGCCAATGAGAGCATCGGCTGGTGCCCCGCCTCAAGATCCACGATTGAGAGCCGGCGGTGCCCCAGGGCGCAACACTCGAAGAAGTGCATTCCGGAATCGTCGGGCCCACGGTGGGAGAGACTGTCGGTCATCCACCGCAGCTTTTCCCGGTAGCGCACGGCATCCGGCGCCACTATGCCCGCTATGCCGCACATGAGAATGGAATTTCAGTATTTGGCAATAGCATCGTTATCGTCCTTCACGGCAACAAAAGAAGTGTCACCCCAATTCGTTTGCTGCAGCTGGGTGCAGCCGGCAGCGGCAAACCATTCCCGCATTTCTTCCGGTGTATGTGTCGAGGCATAGCGTGGTGTAATGGCATCAAACACGTCCAGGATTCTCCATCTTATATCTGGAAGGCTCAGATTTACCAACAGATATGTCTCGATCAACGTGACGGCCTTGCTGCCAAGCAATGGGATTATTTTTACCAATTGAAAACAGTAATAAAGAACATAGGCGGCAAAATAGGAATAGGCGAGCGCGCATTTCGTGGAAAAGCCGTTTCCGAAACCCCTCTCCAGGGCGCTGGTGATTTTTCTGAACAAATATACGGATGGATAGTTGTAAAAACCCAGCTTTGAATAGACGCAGCAGGATATTTTACCCTTTGGCTTTACCACGTTTGCCAGGGCCTTTATCCCCGTTGCCGGATCGGGAGTATGATGAAGGACCCCGATCGTGTATCCGAAGTCGAAAATATCTTTTTTGAATGGAGGATGCAGAATATCCCCCTGGACGATGAGCACATCTGCATCGTCCCTGAAGTTTTCCCGCGCCGATTCAACGGCAAGGCTCAGATCGATGCCGACTGCGACCCCTCCCCAGATCCTGATCACGTCCAGGAACCGGCCGGGACCGCAGCCGAATTCCACTATGGTCCTGCCCCTTACATCGCCCTCGGCCAGTCGCGTGATGGCCTTGAACATTCTCGTCGTATGCCCCTCCATGGGTCTGCCGACATTTTCCGACTCAAATTGCACACGAGGCCATTTGCGCCACTCAAAACCGAAACTGCTTGAATAAAATTCCTTTGATACGAATCGCGGAATACCGTTGATGATCGGATAGTGCGCCGCGCCATCTTTAGTGGCCAGAATCCCTGTGCGAACCATACCGTTGGCAAATGACTCGTTTGTTATCAGTTCCAGTTCGCTGCCCGTGGCAGGGCAACAAAGTATTTCAGTAAACCTGGGGTGCACTGGTATCCCTGTTCAAAGTTTTATCCATGACTCCGGCAGAATATCCGCGGTATTGTAGCGCTTATCCCGGAACCACTCCCTGGGGGCAAAGACCGATTTGCCGGGATTATCATTCAGCCATGCCCCCCACCAGCTGAAGGAGCTGTTGGCAATGATGTTATGGCGGCATAAGCTCATGAGACGCAGATCTTCATGGGGCATGCCGCCGTTATTTCTGATATATCTGGCCGGATGGCGCAGCTTCAGGTTGCTTGCAACCCATTCCGGATCATCGGAGAACACGAAGAACTCAGGATTGCCAAGCTCCTGCGCCACCCTCTCCTCGGCTTTCCGATAGTATTCAATATCGCAAACCCCGTGTGTCTTTTCTTCCGTCACATAATCGCCACGACGGACATGCAGGGACACGGAGTTGACCGACTGTATTTCACAGGCAAGCTCCAGATTTCTGCCTGTCAGGGGGGGGGTGACCATAAACTCCTTCCGGATTATATCCCCTATATCGGCAAAATATCGCTCCGACTGCCAATATCCTTCCAGATACACATTGTCGGGCAGAGTCGATACCCGGGGATCGAAATGGAAAAATTTTTCGCGATAGTCCGTATACCCGGCAGCCCTCTGAAACAGACGCGCACACGTTGTTGCAAGCCTTGAAGAACCTCTGCCGCTCATCGAACTGACTTCCCATCGGGACGCTTTTTCAGCGGTGATGCAGAAATTGTCGAGTTCGAATTTACGCGGGGTGTTACCGACCTGCTCACCTTCCAGAAAGAAAAGGTCAAGCTTCAGTTCCGTGCCATGCCTCAATGAAAGACTTCTGGCCGCTGCATATTGAAACATCTGGTTGCCCAGCCCACCTATGAGCTTGACTATGATCATGTTGGTTGCCTCACTAAGCTTGCAGCGGATCAGTTTCCATGGGGAAGGTCGTATCGCTTCCGAATAGCTTTAATATTGAAGAATTCAGCATAACTTCTATTTATCCAGTTGTTTATATCTCCAGAAATATCTGAAACATACAGAGTCTCCGGTATATAAGGCAAAAACGGAACATCGGTGATCTGATCATTTCTTTTTTTTGAGCTGTTGATTAAATCATATCTAGATTGTATCGCATCACGATAAGCAAACGACTTGGGTAAATCATAAACAGCCAATGAACCGTTATCCACCAAAAACAAGCTAATCATGAACAGAAGCGTAGTTGCTTTAAAAACAGCAGGCGATAACCTGACAGGGACCATTTTCATTGCGACATATAGCGCAGTCAAACTTGGAAACCATCCCAAGATGAATATCATGTAGGCAATACTTAAAGTTCTTGGTGGTGGAGCTTGTCCCATGCTCCAAAAAGCGGGGAAATAAAGTATGATTATCAAACAAAACCAAATAGCGGGAACGATCAATAATTTTGGCCTGTTGTTTTGATTATGCAGCAACCTGTACTCGGTTACCCTCTCTGCGACATCAGGAATTAAAATAAATGAGGCCGCCCAAAGAGGAAAAGATTTCGCCCAATGTGCAATATCTGTGAACCCGAATTTTATCGACTGAATTAGCGATGGACCGAAATGGTGTGCCAAGGGAAAGTATTGGGAACGGAGAGAGTTCCCTGGCGCCGCTGCAACAACAGCTACACCGAGTAGGCTGAGAAAAAAGAGGAAAAGGGATAACGCCCACTTAGGGTGTTTAATTTTGCATGCAAGTAACGTGACTCCAGCAAGAACAAACGTCTGAAGTAACATAATAGTTTCGTTAAAACCTGAAATTCCCGTAACCAAAAGGCATATCAACATAATGCAAGGCAATTTGGATTTGGCAGGATCAGTCACAATCCTTATGAGAACCGCCAGTGACACTAAGTACAATATGTTTCCGAGCTGATAAGTAAAACCACCTGCCAGCCAATAAAATGTTTCTGCTGGAGTCGGAACTTCGGACAGATATAAAGAAAGCAGGATAACTCCTGCAAATGCGGCCTGTTTATTTGTGACCAGCCCCATTCCTGCAATATAAACAAACAGATAGAAAGATGCAAATGTAGCCGGAATCAGAAACGATGGTATTAACCAGTAATACTTCATGAAATCAAAACATGCTACAAATGCGCTTATAGCGGCAGTACTGGCGTATCGTCCAGTCCAGGTATTGTACCAGGAGTACTGACTGTCAAGAAATCCACTATGATAAACCTTGTATGCAAAGTCAAAATCATCCGCTGAAGGCTGGGCACAAAATCCCAGAGTGATATAAATTGAAATATATACAGCAATCACAATAATTGTCAGTACATGCAGCTTTGTACTGTCGAACAAATTTATGAATCCATTTTCCTTCACAACAAGCTCCTGCTCATACTCAACCTCATGCCCGCCTCCAGAGAAACGTCATGCCGGGAAGACCAATATCTTGCGAGATAATTTCAAAATCTGCGCCGGTTTTCCTGATGATATCATGCATGGCCCGATGGGGGCCGGTGTTATAGCCGGATTCTTCCGATTGGAAGAAGGTGTCGTGCAACAGGATGCTTGCCGCAGGGTCGGTTCCGATGATCGCATCGAGTTCGCGATACACGGATTCATAACCATGGTCGCCGTCCAGGAAGAAAAGAGCCTTCACCGGGAGCGAAGCGGCAGCAAGCACATTCAGGGCAACGTCAAGACCGTCTCCCTGATAAAGCCGTACCTGGGGAATGCCGCGCACCAGCCTCCCACGTTGCTGGCCGGGATGTTCTTCGTGGCGTTCATGGTCAGGGAGATCAATCGAATGAATTTCGGTGTCCAGGGAAAACGCCCTGCATATCTCGTAGAATATTCGTGCCGACACCCCGATATTGGTTCCCCACTCCAGGATATGAGTCGGCCTGATGCGGCAGACAGCCGCGGTCATAAGCATCTGCTCGTTGAGCGGAAAGGGGTGAAAACCGACCTTAGGCACAAGACGCTCAACCACAAACTGTGAAAGTGTCCAGTTGTTAACCTCGAAAAAGGTACAGCCACCGTTGATCACCGGGTCAGCAAATGGCTTTTCAGGAACCCCAAATAGCGAACGAAAGTTCATGCTTTTCCCTCTATCAGATTAAGGTAGAGCGTCTCATACTCACCGGTAATTTTCTCCCATGTAAAACGTTCCTGCCAGGCGCGGAAACCGGTCTGCGCCATTTTTTCCCGGCCGACTGCATCATGATACAGCGATTCCAACAGCGCTGCAGATCCGGGGATGTTGGCGCGAACAGCGGTGAAGTCATCGGCAAGGCCCAGCATGATCCGCAACTTTTCAACGAAACGTGACTTCAAGGTCCCGTATCGCGGCAAAAATGCCGGCGGGTCAGAGGGAAGCAGCGCCCCGGCGGCGCCCGACCAGTCAATGATCTCGGCACTGTTTCCAACGTCGGTCACGAGGAACGGCGTGCGTGATGCCATGCACTCAAACAGGACGATCGGCGAACATTCAATGTTGGAGGGGAACAGAAACAGGTCGGCGGCAATGTAGGCCGACACCGTGTGCTGCCGGGACAACGTGGTGATGATAATCCGCTTGCCGTCGATCCGGAACCTGGCGCTTCCGTTCAAAAGTTCCGCGCGTGCCCGGCAGAGCTCACCACAACCGCCATCAGGCTCATTGCCGACAATCAGAAGCGTTGCATCGCGGATATCTGCCCGACTGAATATCTCCATCGCCTCTTTATGCCCCTTCACGCCGGTATGGGAGCCAACATGCAGAATCAGGAAATTTTCCGCCGCCAGATTTAGCAGCAAACGGATATCTTCAACGGGCCCCATAAATTCATCGGCAGCAGCACCATTCGGAATCAGAACCAGCCTGTCAATGCCATGCTTACGGGCAAAAGCGATGTCACGGTAGCAGTCGGACAGGAAAACATTCATGTCGTATTGGCGCATGTACTCGGGCAACTGCCTGAAGTAGTCGCGATAGCGTCTGGAATAGAGCCCGGAAAAACCGGTGGGAACAAACACCTTGCGGGAGGGTATTCGAGACAGCAACGGCAGGGCGATATCGGTGGCCCACTGCTGGGCCGCAAAATTGGCAACAACGTCAAAGCGGGACTCCATAAGAAACCGCTCATATCCGGCGACATCCCCTTCAATGCCGTTGACGGAATTTCCGCTGACCGCAAACGAAACAACTTCAACCCCGTTAATGCAGGCCCCGGTCCTGGCGGGATGCTTTTCCGTTGCTACGGTTACAGAGTGTCCCCGTGCCACCAGACGCTCGGAAAGCTGCCGGGTCACCTCTGCCATACCCCCTTCGGCGGGAGGATAGCTCTGTACCGTATGAAGAATCTTCATCCTGTCACCGGAGCGACAATCCAAGCATGGTTACAGTCTGTCGAGCGTAACCGGCAAGACGTTCCATAAAAGATTTTTTGTTCTCGCACTTTCGCCGGACATCAGCAACCTTGGAAAGAAGCCCGTAACCCTGACGTTCCCCCCAGTCGCAAAAATCGTTTACTACAATGCGCTTCTGCTCAGGCCATGCCGGACCGTCCTTCCGGATACTCTCCTGCGGGCTGTCACGGTATTCCAGGAGCGGCTGAGCAACCACCGCAAAATCAGACATGGTCAACAATCTAAGCCACAGGGCATAGTCCTCAATCACTCGAAGAGGCAAAGCCTCGGGAAATCCGCCAGCCATTTTCACGGCAACAGAACTAACCAGCACCGAGCTGCAAATTATCCGGTTTTCATCGAGTAAATCATCAAAACAGATCGTATCAGTTTCATACCCAAGCAGGCATCCCTGCCTTCCTTCATCCGGGAAGCATCTAAATGCGTCAGTACAAGATGCAAAACATCCGGAAGCCTGAAGTCTTTCCAGTTGAAGCTCAATTTTATTCGGCAACCAGCAGTCGTCGTCATCAAGGAATGCTATCCACTCTCCCCGACTTGCAGAGATGCCTCGATTTCTGGGAATCGCCGGCCTACCTGATCTCTCGCCAGGCAGCCAGATCAACCGGTTATCATTGAACGAGCGTACAACCTGCTCCGAGCCGTCCGTTGAACCATCATCGCACACCAACACTTCCTGTGGAGGATGAGTCTGATTGAGGGCGCTTCGGATCGCCTGCTCCAACAAGACCGAGCGATTCCACGTCGGGATGACGACTGAAACACCGGTCACTGCGCCATCCCCCTTGCTGCAATTTGAAAATTCTGCATCTAACCCTTCATGAGTCCTAATTTTATCAAGATGTTCCGTAACAAGGTCCTTGTATTTGATAGCCAGCAGATCAACTTCAAGTACTTCTGATAGATTGGCAAGTAATATTGCGTTTGCAGCTGAACTTCCTTCTGGAACAATACCTCTTCAATATGCATACAATAAATATCTTTGTGCTTTTTGACTATCTGCTTATAAATATAAGCTTTTTGCGGTGCATCACGAGTTGTTTTGGATTTACGTAATTTTCTATAATAAAAAAGGGGTTCGTTAATAACATGTACTTCCCATCCTTTTGAAGTACCTGAAATCCAGAAATCCCAATCCTCGTAGGCTATGTTGCCATCGTACCCGCCGGCATCCTCCCAGAATTTTCTGCGAAACAGTGCATTACCGCAGCAATTGTTCTCGACTAAAAAGTCTCCAATTTTTCCACCCTTGGGTAACCAGTACAGGTTTTGTAATCCAAACTCCTGGACACCACACGTTACGACCCCTATATTTGGGTTCTTATCAAGCACTGCAACAGCTTTCTCTAAAAATGTTGCAGCAAATTTGTCGTTAGCGTCCAGAGTCAGAATATATGGACTGTCTGTCAAGGAAATGCCTTTGTTGCGTGAGCAGGCCGTTCCCTGGTTAGATTCGAGATGTACGACTTGAAGTGCGGAATCTTTTACAAGCGACTCCAGAATGCTTTCAGTCAGATGATCCGTAGAGGCATCGTCGACAATAATTATATTACAATTGTCAAATGTCTGATCAAAAATGCTTTGGACGGAATCTTTCAGATAAAGACCGTCATTGAAGCATGGTATTATGACCGTCACCTTGAATTTGTTATCCGTCATCTTCCCTGAATCCATCTAGCTCTGGTTAAAATAACTGCGGATTGTCTTATAAACATCGGCAAGGCCGCCTCTTAAACTCGATTGCCAATATATTGCCGCCAGATTGTGTTCGAGTGCCGTCTTTAATTGTTTTCTTTCTGCATAGCACCTGGCAAACTCCCGATGGAGATTGGCGTAAAATATAGTTTCGTTCGACCTGGCATTTGTCAGGTGCTTTTTTTCAGGCCATATTTCGTGCCATTTTTCCAAGGGAGCCGGTCCGGCGTCGCCGTATTTTTCCCACTCACGGCTGCTTATGATTCTTGAATTCATCTGCTGTATGCCGCTCTTCCGTATCGATTCACCCTCGGTATTTATTCTATATTTCAGAAGAGGAACTGGAATATTTGCCAACTCGCCATCCTCCGCCAATCTTGTCCATAGATCATAATCTTCGGCTACAAAATAATTTTTATATCCCCCGCTTTTCAGGACCGCTTCTTTTTTGAAAACTACGGTAGGATGCGCAATGGGACAAATCACTGATAGAATTCTTTTTATAGCGTTGGAATTGGCAGGTTTTGGGCCGTAGCTGATCAATTTGCCTTGATCATCAATTATGTCGATATCCGATCCGACAAGAACCAGTTCCGAATTATTTTCAAATGCCGCAACTTGCTTTTCAAGCCGATCAGGATATGAAATATCGTCAGCATCCATCCTGGCAATCAAATCGGTTTCAGCCAGGTTTACTCCTTCGTTCAATGTCGCAACAAGACCCCTGTTTTCCTCATGCCGTACCAACCGTATCCTTGGATCATTGTATGAACGAATTAACTCGAGACTATTATCAGTGGAACCGTCGTCTAATATAATAAAATCAAAATTTGAATATGTTTGATGAAGAATGCTTTCAATGGCGTCCCTGAGATATTTGTCAGCATTGTATACCGGCATCAATACGGTTAATCTAGGTGAGTTCACAATGATCCTATTAGCTACGCACGGAAAAATCAACGGCAGGAATACCCGCGAGACAGAAAACGGCTACTCTCCATCATTTGTTGTTAAACATTTTTCCATATATAACTTCCATATTTGCGTCAAAATCATAATGTACTTTTGCCAAATTGTAAGACGCAGCAGTATATTCATCCCGATTCGCAAGGAAAATTTCCAGAAAACCAGGCAGCTTATCAGCTTCGGTTGGTTCCATATGCATGAAAGGTGGCATATGAGTTTCTTTGCAATCAATGTTGGTAATAACTGTCAAGCCGCTCCAGAGATAATTGGCAATTTTCCCCGATGACAGGATCATATTATCGAAATTGGCCGATCCTTGAATATTTTTATAGAAAGCAAGGCCAATATCAAAATTTGACAGCATCTTCATATATTGAGAATCATCATAATATTCCAAATCGATTTCAACATTTGGCAGACCGGAAACCATCTCCTGCAGGTTTTGCAAATATCCCTCGGTTCCCATGGTATGGCCCTGAAACGTAAACGACACCTCGTCAAGTAATGGATATTTACTGATAGCGGCGACGAATTCCGAAAGACAGGCCCAGTCGGCAAAATATCCTGAATAGATGATTTTTATTTTTCCGCCCCCAGCATTTCTCTTGAAATTGGACGGACGGGACGAAACCGGAAGATACTCGAATGGCAAAGAAACTCCCAGATATCTGGTCAGGTCTTCGGCACGCTCACTGCTCTGTATTACTCTGAGAGCACAACTACCCAGCAATCTTCTGACCGACTCCAGGGGATAGAACCTGATTAAATCGGCACTTTCAAGCGAAACATATATGATTCTGGACAGATCCGCTCCCATTTCATCTGCTAGAGCCAGGGCATCAAAATCCGCAACAATTATTCTTTCGTAGCCTCTAATACGTCTCCTGACATACCAGACAAATAATTTTCTGCGAGTCTTCTCGGATCTGTTTCTGACAAGCAAGCTCATCAAACCACGCGACAAGACTTCAATTATATTTACTCCCGGCATTCTAAAATGCCGATCCCTGTTCAGCTCGTCCAAATATACATCAACCTCTACGCCTTCCTTATCAAAGAGGTAGGAACAAATATTTTTGAGCGTTGGCGAAACTTCAAAAGTATACCTGTAACAGACCAGTGCCGTTTTTCGCAAGGTAGTCACACTAACCACGAACCCCTCCGCAACAGACTCCCCAGGTATCCATCCCCGGCTCCTTCCCGGTAAGCCATTCCTGGGCAAAAATCATGCGCATGCCGGCAGCTTCGAAAAGAGTCCTGATTTCCGGCAGGAAAAGATAGCGCATACTGTGAGACTCATGAATCTCAACGACACTATCACTGGATTTATCACGAACAAAGACCTGGTAGCTGACATCTACAATGTTTTCCTGTACTCGCATGAATGGCTCGGCAATACGTGTCACCATTGTTTTCTCATCCTCCAGTCGCTTTACCCTCACGCTGGGAAGATTACCAAGAACAGCCGGGCCGTACCAGCAGTCAAAGACAAAAAATCCATTTGGCAGAAGATGCTCCGACGCTTTGGAAAAGGCCGCCATGAGATCTTCTGTCGTTTGCTGATAGCTCATGACATGAAAGAGAGAGAGTACAATGTCAAACCGCTGTCCCAGGCTCACCGTCCTAAGATCCCCGTGTGAAAACTCAAGCCTTTCCGCGACATCCGGAGCCAAGCTTGAACGCCTCATGACGGCAGAATCAAGCATCTGGTCACTGCTATCAATTCCATGGACGCGAAACCCTCTTTCAGCAAGAAGATTGGCGTGCATTCCGGTCCCGCAACCAAGTTCAAGGATATTGTTCCCCCCGGGACAATATCGCTCCAGAAGCTCTGTCACGTACCGAACTTCACTGAGATAGTCCTTATCTCGATACAGCAGATCGTAGTATCGGGCATATTCACCAAACACATTCATATCAGAACCTTGCGCAGTGCACTGTGTACTTGATTCATCTGGCTCTCTGTGAGAGCCAGACCACTGGGAATATAAAATCCTCTACGGGCGATTCTTTCGGAGACAGGATATACCTCATCCACAAACAATCCTCTCTTTTCAAAGACGGGTTGTTGATGCATTGGCCAGAAGAACGGCCTTGTTCCGATACCGTGGAGTGCAAGACTCTTCATCGCCTCAGCCGCGTCAATCGGCACTTCATCCTTCAAAACCACACCAAAAACCCAATAGATATTATCGGCAAAATTACACGAGGAAACCGGGAGTTCCAGACAGGAAAAATCCGACAGCAGTTCGGAATAACGTCTTCCCATAGCCCTTTTTATTTCAACAAACTCATCCAGCCTTTCCAGTTGAGCCAGCCCCAGAGCAGCCTGCAGATTGGTCATTCTGTAGTTCCATCCGAGTTCTTCATGTACAAATCTCCTCTCCTGCCGGAAGCAGAGATTTCTCAATTCCCTGCACCTTTCAGCCAATCCCTGGTCATTGCAGACCAGCATGCCACCTTCGCCAGTTGTAACAAGCTTGTTGGGATAGAAGCTGAAAGTACTGATGTCTCCAAAACTCCCGCAAGGTTTTCCACGGTAAGTTTGGCCGTGCATCTCGGCGGCATCTTCGATAATTTTTAAATCATGACTGCGGGCAAGCTCAAGGAGAGGGTCCATATCTACCGGTAATCCGTAAATATGAACCACCATGATGGCCCTGGTCCTGGAAGTTATCTTCAAAGCCACCTGGCTGACGTCCATATTCCAGGTATGCGGTTCAGCATCAACCAGCACAGGAGTGGCGCCTGCACGAACTACCGCGGCAGCACAGGAAATAATGGTGAAAGACGGTAGAATGACCTCATCGCCTGGCCCCAGCCGGAGAGCCTGAATGGCAATATCCAGGGCACCGGAACCATTTGCCGTCGCTATCCCGTGATTTCGCCCTACACGCCGGGCAAACCGCTCTTCAAACTCCCGGACAAACGGCCCTTCTGACGAAATCCAGCCAGTCTCGATACACTCCAGCAGGTACTTCTTTTCATTGCCATTCAGAAGGGGTTCGTTGACCGGAATAAAGTCCATCATTTTTCTCCCAATCTGACTTCATGGGCTGAAATGCCTTCAAATCTTGTTTTGTCGCCATCGCCGGCATAGGGCCCCTGCTTCACTTCAATCATCTCGATTTCTTCAAGAGCTTCAAAGCCGTGTCCACCGGATGCAAGAAGAATAACATCGCCGGCTTCAAGAATCCGGCTTTCGATATAGTTACGTTCAACACCATAAAAATCTACACGCAGCCTTCCACGCTTCAATATTAATACTTCCTGGGTATAGAAAACTTCTCTCTGAACCGGGTTGTGCACATGAGGTTCGATCTTCTTTCCAGCAGGGTGATGCATATAAGCGAGCTGCTGGGAGAATGTGTCGGGAGTAAAAAATTTTACGCCGGACTCGGAATAATTTTGCTTGATGATAATCGCCAGAAGTTCGCCTCTATCTTCAACTCTCTCGATCATTGGATCATCCCTTCGAGAAAAACATTGTTGTTCCCGGACTTAAAGCATAGTTCCCCTGTTTCGGGCATTCACATTTTTGAAAAACCAGATAGTCAACTGATGAAGCGCCATAGGGCGCAGAAAAGGAGTGTAATAAATGTAATCGCTGTTCGTCTGCAAAAGAAAGCAACAGTTTTTTGGGAATAATAACCGGGAACTGCCATCCGGAAACCAGCCAGCTTGCAAGAGCATCATGGTCAAAGGTTTCATCCAAAAAGCAGTCAAACACCAGAGTCCCACCCGTTTTCAACAGCCGTGCTGCCTCGCGGATATATTCCATCGTCTGAATCAGCGGTAAATAGACGAACACGGCATGGGCATGTACCAAATCACATGTGTCTGAGGCGGTCTGACCTAACGTTCGACCATCTGCAAAATGGAATCGGAAGGAGACCAACGTGTTGGAACCATATGTATTTTTCAAGTAGTTCCGCCAATCGGGAGCCGTTTCGTAGACATCATATGCAGCAGGCCGGCACAAATTCACCACCTTTTCCAGATACATCCCGGTGCCGGCACCAATCTCGCAAATGTTTCGACAATTCAGGAAGATATCGAGTTCAGTCAACTTGGCGATGATCCTGTCCCGCCGCCCCTGTTTAAGACGAGATTCTTCCCTCCCCTCAAGATAATCGCACACCGAAAGACCAGCGGCAGCAGCAGCCGCAACGGTACTTCCGGCATCCAAATATCCTTTTCCTGCCCGCGTCAGAACATAGCCAAACCTTCGAAACAGATTGTCGACCCTCTGCGCAAGCAAGCCACGCATCTTGCTGGTTAGCCGATCAATGATTCCCGGTTTATAAAATTGTCTTGCCGACTGTGCCTTTGACGTCAATAGTTCGTCAATCTTGCTCACAGCCGCACCTGTCGCCTTTCCAGGCGAATACAAAAGGAGTTTCTGCATCGACTCCCGATCCGGTGCGAACGTGTCAATTGAGCACAGAACTGACTCCAGGGTCTCTAACAGTTCGGGCACATCCTTTACTACCGAGCCATATTCTCTCCCGGCGTTGACCGTAGGGTCATTCATCAAATCTTCCGTAATTTCGCCCGGGAGACGCTTCTTCAGGTAATTGGTGAAAAACTTGGGAGTATCAAAGAATATTACCGGCTTGCCAACAGCAAAAAACTCGAATGACACACTTGAAACACAGGTTACCAGAACATCGGCACAGGCGATGATGGCATTGATATTATCACCCTCATAAAACCTGAAATATTGAGATGGCACTTCCAATTTTCTAATTTCATCATACCAATCGATACCGCCTGTTGCATAATAGTTGGTCACCGGTTGGCTGCAATCAACTGGCAGCTTGACAATAACGTTATATTTTGAACTCCTCACCAGGGCTGTAATTATCTCAAGTCCGTGTTCACGAAGTGAAGCATGTTCGTTAAATGCCGGAGCATATACAACCGTGTAACGCTCCAAATCAAGTCCCAGCTCTGCCAATATCAAGTCACGACTATATGTCCCGGCAATTACCCGGTCCGACTTGGGATAACCAATATCGAATAATTCAAGATGTGGCGGCGGGGTACCGCCAACACGGTTCAGATAAGCAGTGAGAGCTTGTTTGTGGAATGGTCCGTACAGAAAGAAGGCATCAAAGGAAGAAAGAATATGTTTGGTAAACGTCAACCCTTTTGAAGGTTGGCCATGAAAGAGGCAGATGCTGTAAACACCATCTACCCCCAGAGAATACTGTTCAGAGGTGATGAACATGTCAATATTCCTGATCTGGCCACTTCTCAGCGCATGATCAGTAATATGCAGCACCCTGTTGGAAAGCGACGGCAACAAACTACCAAAATCGTCAGGTTGGGTAGAATGATGCACTATCAGAATGACGTCTGATGGAAACCTTTGAGCGTATTCTGTCAATACGCCTTCAAAAAATTGAAGTTCGCCGAGTAATGCAAGGTCGAATGCAATTACCCTTTTGCTGCCTTTGAATATCGTCCGCATATTACAGAAAGCAACGCTGCGAACCCTACTCAAAATATTTACTAAATTTGACAGCATGATAGCGCATATTCCACGGTATAGCGGGCAAGTTCATAACTGGAATCAATCAGCGGTACCGTGCTGCTGATCTCCGGCAGGGAACCGAATTCGGTACAACCCAGAATTATTGCGTCAGCACCGAGAGTCATCTGCAAATGATCAACCACAGACTTGAATGTTCGGGAGCATTCCTCTGTTATATCATCGGTTTTTATCCGTTCGATCAATCCCTCGATTTCATCCTGGCACCTCTGGTCGTGGCTGACAAATGTAAAACCGCTTTCCAGTAAAAAGCGTTCATAGGTACGGTGACGATAGGTTACCGCACTGCCGCAAACGGCAACTGCTGCACCGACAGGCAGCTTGCCTGCAAGCGACGCCACTGTAACCTGCATGATATTGAGAATTGGAATTGAAACATGGGGTTGCACCTGATCAAGAAAATAACAGGCGCTATTACATGGAATTACGATAAAATCCACGGGATAGTTGGCCAGCCTGTTACAGCTGTCAATCATGCCGGCAACCGGAGATTCCTCCCCATACAGCACATGCCGAGAGCGGCTGGGTATGTGAGGATTGCTGTCGATAATGGTCCTGATATGCTCCCAGTCTTTTCTGGCCGGCGTCATTTCGAGTATTTTTCTGTAGAATGCGGCTGTTGCAAAGGGGCCCATCCCACCCAGAATTCCAATTGTACCCGGTCGACACATGATCAAGCCCTTCTGAACAGTAAAAAATCGTGAGTTCGCTGCCCGCCTTCAAACGGAATCGGTCGGATGGCATCAAGAAAAGCACTGAAGGCCAGCATAAGATAGAATGAATATGGCTGACAATGAGTTATAAATGATGCAACCGCGGCGTTTATACCAGGACGGTTCAGGAACGGCGGCATCCTCAGAAAACGATAGCTCCGTTTCCTGTACACCAATTGATACCCGATCGATTTCATTAAATCATTAATCTCATCAGGTGTACGGTAAATCGAAAAATAGCTGTCAGTAATGCTCACCTCCCGGCTAAACAGATTGGCCGTGCTTCTATCAAGGATAATAGCACGTTCGCTCATTGCCGGAACAAGGTTGCTTAAAACTTTCTCCATGTCGCAATCTTCAACATATTGCGAGACACCACTGAAATAGATCAAATCAAACTTGTCCGTACAGGTGAACTCTGTAAGGGGGCATTCAATAAAGGTAACATTATCCAGTTTCATATCTTCAGCTTTTGTGCGCGCATAAGAAAGCATTGCAGGACTGATGTCCACTCCTACATATTTTTTTACATGAGGTGCAAATGAAAAAGCCCATCTGCCGTTCCCGCAACCAAGCTCAAGAACCGTCATATCGCGATGTAACGACACAATCCTTTCCAAATGCCGGAATTCAAAGAAATGACGATAGGGGGCTTCACATGCACCGCCACCACCCATCCCATACACACCGACTATTTCAGGAGGAAGCCCGTTAATGTTACTCCAGTAATCTTTTACGATCTCGGACGATTTCACTTATCTCCCATGGCTGCCGAAGAGATTTTGAGCCTTCTGCAGGTCGTCGTATGTATCGATCTCAAACCATTTGTTGCCTCGCACATCCACAAGATTAACCTTGAATTCCCGTAAATGCTCGGCAACGATAAGATCGTAATACAAATTCACCTTGTCCTCTTGAACTCCGGCAGACAGCCAGTCAGTCATCTTTTTTGCACCGACGGCAGTCAGATGCAGGAGTCCCATCGATTTGTGGTGTCCATCCCTCAACAAGCCCAGATCGCGTATTATTTCCAGGGATTTTACAACCCCGTCCTCACCGGACTGCAGATAAGCGCCATCAATATCGCGAATGGAGGAATCGGCGTACCAGGCGAAATCGCCGGCAACCTTAAGGTCAAGCACGGAGTCGTCAAAAAAAACATCCCCCTCCAGAACCCATACAGGCTCATGAACCTCACGCAAGGCAAGATAGAGACTGAACATGCTGTTGGTAGACCGGAAATTTGAATTATGGATATACTCTACGGTCATTCCCCGATATGATTTACCAATTTTATCCTGAATATTTTCCTTGAGATGCCCGACAACGATGCTCACCCTGATAACCCCATGAAGTGCAAAATGATTCAGGGCATTCTCAAGAATAGTCACCCCGGCGATTTGGACGAAACATTTAGGTTCCTGCTCGGTAAATGGCAACAGCCTTTTCCCCTCGCCTGCAGCCAGAATTATTCCATGAGTTGTTTTCATTGATCCTCCAGCAAATTGTGGGATATATGGTTCCACCTGCTTGGAGCATAAACCTCACCGCCGCTAAAAGCATATTTGTCGAAATTGTTGACCACTCCATTTTTTGTTAGATAGCCGGTTACATCATTGCTGATGACTTCTATCATGGTGATGGGGAATACATTGTCATCCGACCACTCACCATCTCTCGATGCCCATGCCCCGACCAGGTAGGTGCCGGGAAAAACAAGAAGGCTGGGTATCGTAATTTCTATTGTGTGCCGTCCTTGCTGCAAATCGAGCTTCATTCCTTCCCAACTGGAAACATAATAATGGATTGCCTGTTCCATCATGGTGCTGATTTTGAAGCCAAGTTCAACATGGCTGACGTCCCTGATGCATTCAATCTGCAAGCGGACCACCACAGGCTTCCCCATGACAAAAGATGTTGCCGGTCTCCCGAATTCATCAAACAGGCTCAGATGAAGCAAACGAAAATACAACTGCGCACCGCCATGCCGTAACAATGAAAGATCAACCGAATCGGCACTGCTGTATTGAGAAGTATAGGTAGTAACAGCCTCACGAATAGTACCGATTTGCACCAGTTTCCCATCGCACAGAATAATTCCCTGCGTGCAAAGCTGGGACACTGCCCCCATGTTATGGCTCACGAACAAAACCGTTCGTCCTTCTTTTACCGACACATCCTCCATCTTCCCCAGACATTTTTTCTGAAACTGAGCATCCCCCACCGCCAACACTTCATCCACAATCAATATCTCCGGCTCCAGATGCGCCGCCACAGCAAAAGCCAGCCGCACAAACATGCCGGACGAATAGCGTTTTACCGGTGTGTCCAGGAATTTCTCTATCTCGGAGAAATCTACGATCTCATCGAACTTCTTCCTGATCTCCTGCCTGCCCATCCCAAGAATGGCGCCGTTCAGATAAATGTTTTCCCTGCCGGTCAGCTCCGGATGAAAGCCGGTTCCAACTTCCAGCAGGCAGGCCACCTTGCCTTTTATCCTGATACTTCCGACAGTCGGTTCAGTGATACGGGAAAGAATCTTCAAAAGGGTTGACTTTCCCGCCCCGTTCCTTCCGATAATGCCAATTCTCTCTCCTTGCTTTACTTCAAAGGAGACATCCTTCAAAGCCCAGAAATCTTCATGGGAAGCAGACGACCGGGAACCGGGAACCGGAAACCGGGAACGATGAAGAAAAGGAGCTGCCAGTTTTTTCCCGAAAGAGGACAGGTTCTTGGCAAGTGCATCACGCAAGGAAGAGTGATCCTCACGTTGCTGGTGAGAGATGGTGTACTTCTTGCCGATATTTTCAACTGTTATGACAGTGGACATAAGGCAACTTTGGCTGTATCTGATTTAATCATTATTTCTAATATGTTGGCCATGATAGTTTATGGTCTTCTACGGCTTAAATACAATTCCAATCATATTACGTCGGCCAGTATCCGCTCGGTTCTCCGAAAGAACCGGACACCTGTTGCCAGCAGTACCAGCGACAGGGCGGTCGACAGAACCAGCCCCGGCCAGTAGAGTTCAACAGTCCCGTTCAGCAAGGCCCATCTGAAACCATCTATGACTCCAACCATTGGATTAAGAGCATAAAGCAGGCGCCACTTTTCAGGAACAATACTGCTGGCAAAGCCAACCGGGGAAACATACAGACCAAACTGAAGAAGAAACGGAACAACAAAACGGAAATCACGATACTTGACATTCAGGGAGGCAAACCAGAGACCTGCACCAGCCGCGGGAAGAAAGGCCATAAGCAGAAACATTGGCAACATGACCACTCTCCAATCCGGCAGATATCCATACCAGACCATGATGCCCGCCATGATAACCAGGGAAATGAACAGTTCTATCAGACTGGCAATGATGCTGCTGGCCGGGATGATGATGCGGGGAAAGTAAATTTTGGTCAGCAGGTTGGAATTGCCGACCAGAGATCCTGACCCTTCCGACAAGGCATTTGCAAAAAAGTTCCAGGGCAGCATAGCCGAAAAGACTAACAAAGGGTATGGCACCCCGCCGGATGGCAACTTGGCCAGCAAACCAAAGACCACCGTAAAAGCGATCATGGCCGCTAAGGGGCGGATAATACTCCAGGTCACTCCGATCACCGTCTGCTTGTAACGTACCAGAATATCCCGCCAGACAAGAAACCAGAACAGTTCCCGATATCGCCAGACATCACGCCAGTAGTGGAGCACCGGACGATTCGGCTCGATCAGCAGCTCCTGTTGTGCAGTTTCTTTTCTGGGCATGTTCTCTTTCTGTTTCATATCTCACGAACCGGTCGCAGCCGCTTCAAAAAAGGAAGAATCTTCATCGCATAATAGCCTGAAAGTGCCAACGCTGCCCACAAAAAACCGAAGTTTGCCGAAACAATGTTCAACGATTCGGAAAAACGTTGCCGGTCACTTACGCCGCCGGGACGGGCATAGGCGATGAAGTCGGGGGCATAAACGAAATGTGCCCCGCTTTTCATGAGCCGCTGGTTGAAATCAAAGTCGGCATATACCTGATAACGGCAGTTGAACGGTGGAGCAGGATGAAGGGCCTTGTTCACCAGAAGCGCCTGATGGTGAAGTGAATTGTACATTTTCAGGTGGAAGTCCACCCTGGGCTTGAAAACCGTTCTCTCACCCATCCGGACTGAGCCGTACACCACATCATTCCGATGATAGCTGCTCATTTTATCGGGAAGCGTGATGATCCTGTCGCCGGCACCTAGAAACAGTATGAAGCTGTCAGCAGCCGCGACCGCCCACCCCTTGTTCATGGCGTCATAGACGCCGTTATCCTGCTCGCTGACCCAGTAGGAAATGTGTGCGGCGTATTTTCCGATGATATCCGGAGTACCGTCTGTCGAGCCGCCGTCAATGACAATATAGTCAATCTCGGCAGTTGCCTTTTTTTCAATGACGCTGAGGATGGTCTCCTCAAGAAGGGCGGCGCCATCCTTGACCACCGTGATTACTGAAATCCTCCCGACGCCGCTCATGGCCTGGAATGGAGTTCCGGCTGCATTTCAGCGGGGAAATCGCTGCCGCCGCACAACAAGCGAAAGATCATCATGACCCGATCCCATTTTCCCATGAAAAGCCGCAGCAGGAGCGACCCGACAATAACCATCCGGACCATCGGGAGCGCCGCCGGATAGTATCTGCGGGTAAACAGAAGGCGATTGCGGATATTGAAATAATCACTGGTGTAGCTCATTTTCGCCGGGTTGCAGCTGGTACCGATACTCCCCCCCACCTTATGGTAAACCATGCTTCCGGGAGCGTACCCGAGCCTGAAGCGGCCTTCGGCGCGGATTGCCCAATCAGCCTCTTCGAAGTACAGGAAATAGTCCTCGCAGAGCAGCCCCACTTCGTCAAGGAACTGCCGCGATACAAGCATCGAGGCACCCTCCACGTAATTCATCCACGCCTCAGCCCGCTGCTGGTTGACTCTCCCGTGCCAACGGGTGAAACGTCCGTAATGCCAGGGAAGCCCGATCCAGCGGCAGTAGTGCCCCCCGCCCAGGGCCTGGACCTGTGTACGATCGCAATGCATAAGAATGGTCGAACCGCAGATCCCGATCCGAGGCTGCTGACCGGCCCGTTCGATCAGACGGGTCAAGGCATCCGGTGCCACTACGGTATCATTGTTCAAAAGCCAGCAGTAGTCGGCAGCACCTCTTGCCATCGCGTACCGCAGCCCCACATTGTTGCCTCCGGCAAAACCCAGGTTCTTGTCGATCCGGATAAGCGTCAGCAGCGGATCAACGGACGGCATGCCTCCTGTCTCGGCCTCAGGACACTGGTATTCGGCATACCGTATCCAATTACGATCCGCCCAGTTTCTGATCTCCTGCAATGATTCATCGCCGGAACCATTGTCACAGACCACGATCCGGAAATCCGGGTAATTCAGGAGCAGCAGACTTTCCAGACATTCAACGGTGTCTTGCCAGCCGTTCCAGTTAACCAGAATAATAGCAACTCGGCTCACGGGTAGATGCTCCAGACCACCATCAGCACCCACAATATCCCCACCACAAAAAGCGGCCGGTCCTTCAGCAGAGATTCGGTCGGATCCCCACCCTTACCAGAACTGACTCGCAACATGTAGCGTAATAATCCGAAAAGACAGAGCGGAACGCTGTATATGAGCGTCTGCTTGTTTAAAGCATACATGGCGTAGGTAACCAGAACGGCTCCCCCGGTCATATACATCGTGCCATCCAGAAAGCCCGGCGGATAGTGCGACAGACTTGCGCGATGCTCTCCTGCCAGGTCGCCCAGAGAGCGTGACTCGCTCAATCGCTTTCCGGTACTGAGAAACACCGCAAGCAAGAAAACCGTTAAAAACAGCCAGGGTGAAATTGGCACATGAAACAGCTCCCCTCCGGCCTGAAGGCGGATCAGGAAACCGGCCGAAATGCAAAAGAGATCAATGACCGGCAACGTTTTCAGCAGCAGGGAATACGAGGCTGTAATAGCGGCGTATCCGGCCAGCAGCAAAAGAAAACGTGGAGAGATGAGGCCTGCCAGCAGCAGTCCACTGATCAGCAGCACGGCCGAGAACATGCGTGCGCCGGCAAGGGTGACAGCCCCGGACGGTACCGGCCTCAAGCACTTTCGAGGATGATGGGCATCCCCTTCACGGTCCAGGAGATCATTCAAGATATAACCGGCACTGGAGACCAGACAAAAAGCGCCAAATGGCGCCACACCTCTGATGGCAACTCCCGGCAGCAACATCTGTCCGGCCAGAAAAGGAGGAAAAAACAGCATCAGGTTCTTCAGCCACTGGGCGGCACGCAGCATGATCAGGTAGTGTAATATCACTTGGCACGTTCCAGTCTTTGATAATACATCTTGGCCGCACCCCTGTAATGGGCGTCAACCGGAGCAGCAGAGTATGCCCGACGGAAAAAGTCAGCCGTCCTGGCATCGTCACCAATAAGCAATGATATCTGTCCGCTCCGGTAGAGCCAGAAGGGATCAGGTTGTCTCTGATAAATTATTCCTATGGTTTCCAGCAGGTCATGTGCCAATGAGACTTTCTCCGTGCGGTCAAGGGAGTCAAGCCGAATGCTGTCGGCATTGCATAGAAGCACCAGAAGGTCGACGGGAGCATCCTGTTTTCTCTTGAAGAGCTGAAAAAAAAATGTCCGGGCCTCAGCGTATTTGCCTTTTGCAATCATCGTTCCCATGATGCTTGCTTTAATCGGATAGCGCATTGAAGCTCGATGATTAAGTCGATCGGCAGCGGCAAATGCCTCAATTGCCTGGTCGATTTTACCATTCTGCATCAGGACGCCACCCAGGGAATAATATGCCGATCCGAATTCCGGTGACTTGGCTACGGCATCCTGGAAGAAGGACAGAGGATCTTTCCAGAGAAGATTCCTCTGAACAGTGCCAAAAGCTGATCCACACAATAACAGGACAAGAAACGAGGAAAGCATGACTGCATGTTTTCGCTGCCACACCTCACAGATGCCGACCATTCCCAAAGCAAAAAAAGCCGTAGAGAGGTAAAGGTAGCGCTCTGCAAACGGTGTCCAGGCGACCTGCTTCACTGCGACCAGTATGGCCGGTGTTATAAGGAGCGCCGCAGAGATGAACAAGATCCCCGGCAGTCGGTAACGGCGAAACCCCAGCCACAAAAACGGAATGAGAAGCGCCCCCACCGGACCATATATCGGGTGTACGGTTGTTATGGCAAAGTTAAGTGGAAAGGGAATGATCAACTTCCTGGCATAGAAACCAAATGCGACCAATGCTTCCAGCGTTCCTTTCGCTAACTGAAGATCCGTACCGGAGATGAACCTGCTCAATGCACTTGTGCCGCTCCGGAAGAGCAGAGCGGTTAAGACCAGCAGTACGCAGGGTGTTGCCAGAACAACAACCGCCGTTACTCGGTGCCGTCCCGTGGCTGCTCCCGGCCAGGTCAGGATGAGCAGGAGGGAAACTGCACCAAAGGCGAGTGCCGTCTCCTTGGTTAGCAGGGCGGCGCCAAACATCAGCACGGCGGGAGCCATAGCCTGCCATCGTGGTTTTTCAAGCCAGCGCAGCCAGAAATAAAAGGCAGAGAGCACAAACAGTGCAAGCAGGGGATCGGTTCTTCCGGAAATCCAGGCAACCGCTTCCACATTGGCAGGGTGCAGGGCAAACAGCAGCGCAGAAAAAGTCGGAATCAACGGAGATGAACCATCCCGGGAAATCCTGCGGGCCAGAAGATACACCAACAGAGTGTTGGCACAATGCAGCAGGACATTTTCCAGGTGCATGGTACTCGGCTCCATCCCCCACAGCATGTTATCGAGGTAGAAGGAGAGTTCGAGTATTGGTCGATAGTAATAGCCGTTACCGGGCAACAGGATGCTGGAAAGCGACGGGGAGGCGGAGAAAGCAGCCATGATGCCCGGATCATCAATAGGATGTATGCCGTTCGACAGTGCCGGATAATAAACGGCAAGAATTACGGCAACCAGCAGCAAGGGGACAAGCAACGGATGATACGGCTGCTTGTTACTTAGACACGATCTCAAGGAAGAACGCCTCCATATCCTTACGAAGCGGCTCAATCTTCTCTAATAGCTGTTGCTTGCCGATCGACTGCTGGATAAACGACTGCAAGGATGCTTTCTCGATAAACACTTCTTCGCTTTGGCCATCGGGAGAAGACACCAGAACGGTATATCCTTTCACGCCGCGTTCCAGGATGCGTTCCACGCTGTCCACCACAAGCAATTGCCCCTTGTTGATCACCCCCACACGGTCGCAAACCTTTTCGACATCATCGGTAATATGAGTACTGAAGAAGACACACTTGCCACGCTTTTTCAGGTCGATGATAATTTCCTTCACAAGAGCCCGGCCAATCGGGTCCAACCCGCTCATCGGCTCATCCAGGATGTAGACGTCGGGTTCGTGAATCAGTGTTTGAGCCAAACCCACCCGCTGTACCATGCCCTTGCTGTAACCACGCATCAGGCGATTGCGGGCATCCCACAATTCCAGCAGTTTCAACGTATCCTCAGTGCGTCGCGCCAACAGCGCCTCGGGCATCCTAAACGCCCTGCCAACAAAGTGAAGATACTCCTCTGCGGAGAGATAATCGTAAAACGCAGGATTTTCCGGCAAGTATCCTACTGTTTTTCGAGCATCCGCATCAGAAATTGCCTTGCCCATGATCGATGCCTCGCCTGACGATGGCTGCAACAGGCCCATAAGACATTTGATAGTGGTACTCTTGCCGGCACCGTTGGGACCCAGGAATCCGAACACCTCACCCGGTCCAACAGAAAGGGAGATCTCATGCAGAGCCTCGACGACATGCCCCTTCCTGCCCTTAAAAGTCTTGCTCAATTTCGTGATCTCAATGGCCGGCATTACTTGTTTCCCCCTTCGTTACCGGAAAAGCAAACTTGCTGGTACTTTTCACCTTTCCATCCTCCTCAAGATAGAACCTGCCGCCATAGGGATCAACCGGAACAGGTCTTAACAAGCCGGTCTTTACCAACTGGTCAACCGAGGCAGGAAGAGCGCGGTGCTTCTGACTGAACAGGTCACGAGCCACTTCTATCCGGCGTACCTCACGAAAGGCCTTGAGGCGTGTCTGGTAGCTTTTCTTCATTGCCGGATTCTTCTCGTTCTTGTCCATTGCAGTTAAATAGACAATGGCAAGTTCGGTCTGACCTGACTCCTGCATGTAGCGCCCTGCCAGGCTTTTGTACAGATTCACTCCGCTCAGATCACCGGCTCGCTTGTATAACTCTGCTGCTTTCGCATAATCCTTTAAAAAATAGGCGTGGTTGAACCCTGAGAAAAATGGCAGATACCAGTCCCACTTACGATACTTCATTCCGTATTCGAGCAGATCATTTGCCACCTTGAACTGTCTGGCATCCCACGTCAAAAACCCCTGGGCAAAATAATAGGCATCCATATTGTAGGGGTCGAGTTGTACCGCGCCATGCAGCAGACGGGACATCCCCTGCAGATCCGCCTGTTCGGCAAGCTCCGGGCTACTCGTAACCCTGTCTATCACCCCTCCATAGTACATCAAAACCTTCATCACCAGCGATACTCCAACAAGCTCCTTCTGGTCGGCGCTGAACGGCTTTATCAACTTGACGCTGGGAACAAAACCCAACTTCTCCTCGATCGGCTTATTGCGCATGTACTGTACAAAAGGAGATATCAGCAGGCAATAGGCAAGCAGTCCTGAAACCAAAAGAATGGCAGGAGCAGGAATACGCTTCACTTCATCTCCCTCCGGTTGAACAGCAGGGCGGCAGCTCCCAACAGTATCGAGGTGTATGCGACAAAATAGCCGGCGGTGATCCCCAACCCGACAAGATTTGGCGCCATGCTGTATATGGCATTTACCTTCAGGTCGAAGCCGGAAAGATTGGGTAACAGATAGTAGAGCAGCGCAACTATCGGTTTCAGGAGAGGAGGCACAGCCTCAGCCGCGGCTGGTGAATTGACATATTCATAAACCTGCTGGGTGATGCCGCTGGCAAGAAAAGCGCAAATGGTCCCGAAGATCGGCAGAAAGAACGAGGTGCTGACAGTTGACAACAGCAACGCCACCCCCACCAACAGGATGTATTTGAGAGTGGCAAACACGATTGCCAGCACCAGCCAACTCCATACAACCGGGCGGTCCGGAGGGTAGATTCCGGACGTTACCTTGATCACCAGGCAGGCAGCGGTACCGAGGAACGCAGCGGTCAAGACCAGGAACAGGGCCAGGCCAAAGAAACGTCCCAACAGGTAGGAACTCCGGCTGATCGGCAGGCTGAGGACACTGAAGGTATAGCGACGTTCCATATCCTTCCAGAGCGAGGTTGCCCCCAAAAATACCGAGAGGAGCAGCAGGATGAACGATATGAGGGATAGGGACAGGGTAATGGAAAGCTCCGGCACCTGGCGCATGGAGAGTGACGCCGCCGACGGGATGAACAGAAACAGGACCGTCAGTACCATGATCCCCTGGAAGACACGGTCCCGGAAGATGCCTTTAAGCGTGATCATCATGATGTTCAGCATGGAGTGGTTCTCCTAAACGGTGAAAAAGATGGTCATTATCCTGCCGGAACAGACAGCAGCGCAATAAAAAAAGCGGGATGTCAAAACATCCCGCCTTTTATCTCTAAATGTGCAGCGAATCAAGTGGAATCAGTATGCTGTCCAGGCGTTGGTAGCAGAGAAGTTTGATACGTTTGGAGCAACCGAATACGTATTGACAAGCGTTCCTGCCGCATCCTGTCTCCAGAAGATGGAGGTGGAGTCGCTGGCAGTACCGAACGTTTTTGAACCGGACTGATGCTTTGTCAAAATCGCATAAGTTGAAAAGGCCCCGTTCGTGTTAAGAAGACCGTTGACTTTGGTGGAGAATTTGATGATCGGGTTCGTGGCTGCTTCAGCAGCAGTATTATTTACACCGCCAAAGAGTGACATATTATCGGTACTTACAGCATTATTAGAAAGCTGGGTAGCCTGTGCAACCGCTGCAAAAGACACGAGAAGCAGGGAAAGTACAATAATCTTTTTCATAATATCCTCCGAAATTTGTATTTAGAGTTGGTAAATTCTAGCGTTGATCGATATAGGCTGGATAAGACTGAAAGTCAGCCTGATACGCTTCCATACCGGTCTTAAAGTTCTTAAGATCGGAGTTAGATGCGGCGTTATAGGCCTTCTCGCGGTAAGCCGAGAACTGCGGGATGGCGATGGCTGCCAGGATACCGATGATCGCAACTACGATCAGCAGCTCGATCAAGGTGAAGCCTTTGTTGCTCCTGAGTTTGTTCAACATAATGTTTCTCCTTTCATGGTTTGTGCTCTGAAATCAGAGCTTGGATGCGAAGATTCCATTCGATATTGCAATATCAAGTCCAACCTGATATTTCGCTTTAACAAACTGAAATTATAGCCAAAACAAACTTGTCCTCCCGAGCCCGGCACTCCCTTGTACTCATAATCGGCATCAGAGGTGACAACAATTGTCACTATTTATACATTTATGCCCCCCCGACCGTCCCCCCTAATCCTCCCCGCTATCGAGCCCGAATTTCGCGAGCCGATACCGAAACGAACGGAACGACATCCCCAGCAGTTCGCCCGCCTTCTTTTTCGCCCCCCCGGTCCTCTCAAGCGCCTTGAGCAGATATTTTTTCTCCAGCTCCTCAAGCAGCGGTTCAAGCATCATGCCGGACTCAGGGATGTCACATTCAGCGGTGAGGCAGGGTATTTTGCTGGCCAGCAATTGCTGCGGCAGGCTCGTTTCTGAAATAACCGCCTGATCAATTATCAGACTCCGTTCGATGCAGTTCTCCAGCTCGCGGATATTGCCCGGAAAGGGATGATTCATAAGCATCTTGAGTGCGCCGGGGGTTACGGTTACCGGGACAGTTTGTCCGCTCGTCTGATATTTCCGGCAGAAGCTCTCAACCAGGAGCGGTATATCCTCGATCCGCTCCCGTAGCGGCGGCATCACCAGTTGCACCACGTTGAGGCGGTAAAAAAGGTCTTCACGGAATGTCCCTTCCCTGACCTGGCTTTCAAGATCACGGTTCGAGGCGCTTATAATCCGTACATCGGCTTTGCGGGTCTGGGCGTCCCCTACCCGCTTGAATTCACGCTCCTGCAGCACCCGCAGCAGTTTGGTCTGCATCAGCAGCGGCAATTCGCCGATCTCGTCCAGAAACAGGGTCCCTCCCTCGGCCTGCTCGAACAGCCCCGGCCGGTCGCTGACCGCGCCGGTGAAGGAGCCTTTCTTATGCCCGAACAACTCGCTCTCGATCAGGTTATCAGGAATGGCGCCGCAATTGACGGCCACGAACGGCTTTGACTTGCGCGGGCTGCAGGTATGTATCGCACGGGCCGCCAGCTCTTTGCCGGTCCCGCTTTCACCCAGTATCAGCACACTGCTCTGGCTGGCGGCAACCTTCTGGATCAGGTCGAACAGTTCCAGCATCTTCCTGCTTTTGCCGATGATGCCGCAGAAACTGTCCCGCTCGCTGGCTCCCTTTTTCAGCAGTATGTTTTCCCGCCTGAGTCCCTGCTTTTCGAGCGCATTCTTGATCAGTTGCTTGATTTCCTCGTTCTTGAACGGCTTGCAGATGTAGTCATAGGCCCCCAGCTTCATCGCCTCCACCGCCTGTTCGGCGGCTGAAAAAGCGGTTAACATCAGCACCGCCGTCTCGGGAGACATATGTTTGATCCGGGCCAGCAGTTCGATGCCTGACAGGCCGGGCATGTTTACATCCGACAGCACCAGGTCAAACAGCGCCGACTCCATCATGCGGAGCGCCTCCTCGGCGGAACCGGCAACGCTGACATCGTACCCCTCGCGCTCCAGCAGGATCGAGAGGAACTCCCGCATGCTCAGTTCATCATCGACAACAAGTATTCTGATTTTCATTACCGCTCCTCAGCCAACTCTTCTTAAGCCATCAGCAATTTTGATGTGTACCGCCCGCCAGGTCGGAAATATCCCGGCAACTATCCCCACGATCAGGCAGAAAACCAGATCCAACTGCAGGGTTAACGGATCAACCTGGAACACCGGAAAAAAATTCCCCATGACCTCGCCGAATTTTTTCGCTACCGGAAAGGTCAGCAGGATGCCGAGACAACCGCCCATAGTCGTTATAAACAGCGATTCGCCGAAAATAATGCCGGCTATGTGGTGCGCCTGAAATCCCATCGCCTTGAAGATGGCATATTCTCCGATCCTCTCACGAGCAGTCATGGCCATGGTATTGGCAACCACCACCATGATGATGATGATCACGACAAATGACACGATACGGATAGCCACTACGATCGCTTCGGTCATCGATATAAAGCTGAGCTGAAAGGCTTTTTCCGTTTCGGTCAGCGTTTCCGCGAGCGAATTCCTGAAGGCGGTATCAACCGCGAGAGAGACCTCTGCCGCCGCCTGGGGGTTTTTGAGGCCGATAACATACACGCCGATCTGGTTGGCTCTCCTGGCCGCCGATTTTTTGAGCGATTCGTTCAGATAGTCCCAGTGAAAAAAGAACTGCGACTCATCGGTGGCTTTGTCTACCCCCGTATAGATGCCGCGGACGACAAATTCCCAGGTGCCGGGATAGATCGTCCCCTTGAGCGGAACAGAGTCACCGACCTGCCAGCCAAAGCGCTCCGCAAGCTTTTTTCCAACTACGCACCCTTTTCGATCGAGCAGAAATGCCCGTTTTTCTTCGGGAGGCAGAACAAACTCCGGATAGAGATCCAGATAACTCTTCGGTTCAATGGCAAAATTCGGGAAAAAATTCTTTTCCGTGACATACACTCCCCCGAACCAGTTGGCGTACGAAACCGCCGAAACCCCTTCAATGTGCCGGATACGCTCCTGGTAGGCGATCGGGAGAGAAAATATCAGCGAGATCGCGTTCCGGCTGATGAGACGGGTGGAGGATGAGGCGTTGGCTCCGGCGTACCAGGCACTGACGACCGTCTGTAAAAGTCCGAACGCCAGGATGGCGACGGTAATCCCGAAGATTGTCAGCAGGGTCCGCAGCGGGTGCCGGAACGCATTGCGGGAAAGAAGTTTAAGGAGAACCATTGGTCAACAGCCCTTTTTCCAGATGACGGACGATGTGCGCCCTTTCCGCGGCCCGGGGGTCATGGGTCACCATGATGATGGTTTTCCCCTGTTCAGCGTTAAGCCTGGACATCAGACCGAGAATCTCCCCGGCCGAGACCCGGTCCAGGTCGCCGGTCGGTTCGTCGGCCACCAGGATGGTAGGATCGGTTACAATTGCACGGGCGATCGCGACCCGCTGCTGCTGGCCGCCGGAAAGCTGCGACGGATAATGCTCCATCCGGTCGCTCAGGCTGACAACCTCCAGCGCCGCCTCAACATGATCTCTCCGCTCGCGGCGCGAAAGCGTGGTCAGCTGCAGCGGCAACTCGACATTTTCGTATGCGGTCAAAACCGGTATCAGATTGTAAAACTGGAAGATAAAGCCGACATGTGCCGCCCGCCACCGCGCCAGCTCGGAGCCGTTCAGCGTCGCGATATCAATGCCGTCGATCACGATCGAACCGCTGTCGACGGAATCGATCCCGGCAATCAGGTTGAGCAGCGTCGACTTTCCGGATCCTGACGGCCCCATCAGCGCCAGAAATTCGCCCCTGACAATCTCGAAAGAGATCCCTTCCAGCACCGGTACCGGTTGGTTGCCGCGCTGGTAGGCTTTTGAAACCGAATTGACCGTGACGATGACCTGTTGTTCATCCGGGCCCGGCATGATTATTTTTTCTCCGGAAAGGAGATTTTGCTGCCGTCTTTCAGTTTTTCCAGCGGCTTAAGCGCCACCTTATCGCCTGACTTCAAGCCGGCAACTTCGAGCAGGTCGCCAAGTTTCACCCCGGGCGTCACCGGGGTAAACCGGACCGTGTCGCCGACTACCAGGTAGACGCCGCTGCGACTGTCCCGGGTTACTACCGCGGCGGGATTGACCACGACCCGTGCAATGGTGTCCCCGGCCTGCGCCTCGCGCTGCAGGAACGCAACCTTGGCGCTCATCTCGGGGAAAATACGCTTGTCCCTCTCCAGAAAACGGACCTTGACCATGACGGAAGCCTTGGTACGATCGGCGGTCGGTACGATCGTATGCACCACTCCCCGGAAACGGCTCCCCGGAAGCGCATCCAGGGTAACCTCGCACGGCTGTCCCTGCCGGATCTGCGCCAGATTGGATTCCGAAACGTCGGCCTCTACCTGCAGCGAGGCGAGATCGGCGATCGTTACCACCGCCGCCTTTGCATTTGCCGCCGCTCCGAGCGGGGTGATGATATCCCCGACATCGGCATTTTTGGTCAGCACCACGGCATCGAAGGGGGCCCGGATCAGGCTGTACCCCAGATTGACGCTGGCTACCTGAAGAGCGGCCGCTGCGGTCGCTATGCCGGCCTCGGCACTGGCGGTTGCGGCAACGGCACGTTTGAAACGGGCTTCAGCTATGTCATAATCGGACTGTGAGACGATCGCCGTCTTAAATAGCTCTTTCTGGCGCTGGAACGACTTTTCAGCATCCGCCAGTTCAGCCCGGGACTGGTCACGGACAGCCCTGGCATTTTGAAGCGAGGCCTCTCCCTGGCGCACGGAGGCTTCCAGGTCCTTGTTCTCAAGACGGGCAATGATCTGCCCCGCAACAACGTTACTCCCCTCCTCGACGCCGATCCATTCCAGCATGCCGGTCGTTTTGGAAGCCACCGCCGACTTCCGTTGGGCGACGACATACCCGCTGGAATTCAGGAGAGTGAACGACTGTGTCGGAAAAAACAGCGAAACGGTGGATGTTTCGATCGTGACGGGCCGGTTGCGAAGAGTGAAGAACCCCACGGCAATGATGGCGACCGCTACCGCGGCAATAATCACCCTGCGCATCCGGCTGCTGCCGCTCCGCCGGGGAGCGGACTGGCGCGATTTGTCAATTGCAAGCTTATTGAGAGTGTCTGTAGACATGGGGAACCTTTTGTTCTAACGATTTGCTGTTAAGTGCCGTTTTTTGTCATACCACGTTTTCACGGAATTGTGAAGCGGAGTTGCCGGAATTACCACACCTAAGAATATATTGCCGCAAGCTCGTTTTTTTCGATTTTTTATGGTATACAGTACCCCGTCTCTCTGGAGGACGCCTTCTCCAGACCACATCATTCCATGCAAGGGGGCTGTAAATGAGTGAAATTGTTGATGTCTATGCCAGAGAAATCCTGGATTCCCGCGGAAATCCGACCATCGAAGTTGAAGTTTTTCTTGAATCCGGGTCTTTCGGGCGGGCCGCCGTGCCATCGGGTGCCTCAACCGGTGAACGCGAAGCCATGGAACTGCGTGACGGGGACAAATCCCGCTATCTCGGCAAGGG